>Ga0209336_10000218_pt1 | contig 29054 bp, 40 predicted proteins | sample LinPmetageLP32_FD_184042 | JGI IMG/M metagenome (GOLD analysis project Ga0209336, IMG submission 184042) | Marine viral communities from the Pacific Ocean - LP-32 (SPAdes) (version 2) | ecosystem: Environmental > Aquatic > Marine > Oceanic | place: Pacific Ocean | collected 2009-08-23
TGCTCTAGAGAACAAAGTGAATGACTTACAAACTCAAATAAAAGAAAACAGAACATTCTTTACACAAAGACTGGATAGATTAGACAACAGACTGTGGATTATAATGGCAGGAACTATTACTACACTAGTTACAGTATTAGCAAGTATTGTTGGTGCAATGTAACCAACTTTACCAAGCATACCAACCACATAACAACACCAAAAACATCAAACATAGATAAATATATATGTTAAAGAGGTATCAAAAAAGTAATGTCTCACATTACTTTCTCCAGTGCTTCTTGCACGTTTTCCTCAGGATTGAGCTCCTTAAGAAAAACTTCTTTAACCGGATAATAATTTAATTGCCATTAAATTAAGACTCTTAAAGGTAATATATCTTAATCGATTATATTATATTTAAAAAACTCCCTTTGCTGACGTTAGGGGAGTTTTTTTTTGGTCCGTATTTCTCCCTTTATATTGCGATTATAGATAAATAATAGTGTATTAGAAATAATACAGAAACTGGAGCTCATAGTTATGTAATGGCAAATACATAACTTTATAATTATTTGAGGAAATAAAATGAAAAACAAACAACACCAACAATATGTAATAGTAAATGTTAACCCATGGGATAAGTCGTCAGCGATACCCGGCAGTTTGGTTAGTATTGTAGAACTATTAGATATTAATAACAATTTTGAGCATTGCTTCACATACATAAGTGAAAGCAATTGGAACTATGACCAATGGGATAAGATATATCAAGAAGATTATCATAAAGATGCATTAGTTATAGATGGCATGTTTGCTAAATCAAAAGGCAAAAAGTCCACTAAATTATTTGATAATTCAAAACTTGTTAATGCAGATGCTAAGTTTACTATAACTGAACGTTGTGATAGACATGAAACATTGTATCAAATTGCAAAGAATCAAGGACTATTAACCGAATAAGAGATAACTATTAACGCAATGTCAGACATATTAACACAAATAATCCGTAACCAAAGACATGAAAAGGCTGTTAAGCAGTTCCTTAATAACGTCAATGTAGACGAAGCATATATGAACTATGCAAACTTTAAACTGTTTGCTGATGCCAAAAGAACAATCAAATTCAATACTGTTAGTAACAATGATACTAGAGTATTAAACAAGTTTTGCAAACGCTGGATACAATTAAAAGGCAATATAAGCCTTAAAGACATAAGACGTATACAAAACAAAGTAGTGCATTATGCACACAAAGAACAGAACTTAGCATTGAGAAATGCTAGATTAGAACGGAAGAAGAACAACTTAAAATTGAACTAGGCATAAAAGCCGATAAATGACAGCCTAAGTAATCAAGATGTAAACAACTTAGGACTCTATGACCATACAACATCCTTTATAATGTTGTGTGTGAGAGTGTGTGCGGTCAACCAGTGTGTATGCTGGTGGGAGATGATAGTCAACACCTTCCCTGAAATGATGTATAAAGACAGGACAAAGTCCACCGCCCAATTCTAGCCCTTCGGGGCCAACGAGGTGCAGTAGTAATACTGTTATGAACATACACAAAACCTTTTGAATTGTGCAACTTATTTTTTTTGTTAAAAAATACAGTTTGCACTCTTCTGATTAAAAATCATTCAGACCAACCCATTCTTTTTCTTGAGGTGTGCAATACACATCAGTTGTATCTGAACTAATTAAGAAAAGTAATAATAAATTGTTATTAGATATCTATAACGAGTGTTAACGAGTTATAGGAGATAATACAATTTTAACTGAACGTAGTTCGGTTAAATAACTAGGAGATAAGATGAAGTTTAAACAATCTAAACCAGCAATACATAAGAATAGCCATGACTATATGATGTGGGATTTGAGAAGAGAATTTGAGAAGTTATTATTAGTTCAAGCAGTAGTAGATAGTTACACCACACCTTGCATGTTGACCAAACAACGCATATACAGTTCAAACTAGCATAATTAACACTATGTTTAATAAGTATGTGTATGGATACTTTACACATAGACACTGACTCCGTAGAACACAAACTAGAATATGCACTCAGTATATTTAAAGGCAGTCAAACAACCAACTTAGGTAAGATTCCTAACAACATGAATGTGTGGCACAAGTATACACCTAAAAGATCCTTACCATATCACTTACATCCGGAAGTAAATAGAATAGCATACCGATATGCTAAAACAAACTCAATTACTAATCAAGATATGGCATTCATCAATACCATATATAACAACAGTAATGAATGGTTATCAGCAAGAGCCTATATATTAGCACAATGGGTTAAATTCCCCACAGATAAGCCTAAAACACACAATTTAATTACCGGAAATACCTTTAAAAGATAAATAACATTGCAATTACAAGCATAAGGCTTGGCTTACACTAACAAGTGGATACAACATGAAGAACAAACCCAATTATCAAGTAAAACAAATCAAATACGGCGAAAAAACCGTAACTGGTAGAGTTGTGGGTAGAAATAAGACTGTTATTCCAGAAGATGAGTTTTACAAGTTAGCATGTTTGCATTGCAGTTGGAAAGATCTCAGCGACTTCTTTGGAGTTCCAGCAGGAACATTACGAGACAACTTCGCGGATCTATACATAAAAGGACAGCAAACGACGAAACAGAAGTTACGTCAAAAGATGTTAGAGACTGCAATGAATGGCGATAGAGTAATGATGATATGGCTCTCTAAACAATGGTTATCAATGTCAGACAATGGCATACAAGACGGTAGCGAGGAAGATACTATGCTACCATGGACAGAGAAAAATGAAGAATAATTTTGTGAGGTAAGACCTGGCTGGTGTTCGACGCACAACGTAATAGGAAACGTGTGCAGATGTCAGCATTTCAGTCAGGCACTTTTTTCACAAAACAATATAGGATAAAGATATGAAGATAAGCAAACCCCAAATAAAAGACATTACCGAGTTTCAAACAAACAGAATATGTGGACCATTAAATGTGTTTAGTTTAACAACTATCAGCATGGTATGGGGACACATGTTAGGCTTATTGAGTTTATGGTTCTTACCATTAACTTTTTGCCTACTACTTGTTGCATATGGTTCGGAAATACAAAAACAAAAACCCGAAAAACAACTTACACTATAATGGCTAAAGGCATTAAAAAGTCTGGCCCTCCTGGTGAATACCACCACGTCCACAATATAGAGCAACACTATATAGATAAGTTTCATGAACGTTGTGAAGAACAACCAAACGGATGTATATTCTTAATGGGCAACGTTCAAAACAATGGCTACAAGAACTGGTGGTATAAGTATGATGATGTGGATGGCAGACGTATACGTTACATCACAGCACACAGATTCGGTGCATTAATAAGTGGCAAATTTCCGGAAGCCGAAGTTAATGACTTATGTGTGTTGCATGACTGTGACCAAAACTATGACAACAATGATATAACATATAGACAATGTGTTAATCCAGACCACCTCTTCTTAGGAACAGTTAGAGATAACATAATGGACTGTATGAAGAAAGGCAGATATGTTAAGTTGCCTAGAAAAATAGGTGCTGACAACTACAATGCCAAACTAACTGAAAAGCAAGTGTTGTGGGTAATTGAACAACACTACACCATAACACAACAAAAGTTAGGTGAAATACTTAACGTGAATACCTCTACCATAGAAGCAATACACCGTAACAAAACATGGCGGCACTTACCCAGATGAAGATGACTGGATTCAAAAGCAACGACCCAAAAGACTATGAAGCAATAGAACGTGCAATAGATGAATATTTGGAAGAAGCATTAGATCCAGAAACGTATGCTGTGAGAAAGATGTTTGAAAAGATTAAAAAGCCCACATACACTTGGGACGATGATGATGTTATTATACCACCAGGCGGAGGAATGAGACCGCATCCATGGGATAATGACCCTTGGGACAAATGAGATAAGCATGCCGTATAAAAGAAAAATTAAACCAATCACACAAAAAGACTTAGATAGATTTTGGAGTAAAGTAGACATCAGGGAACCGAATGAATGCTGGAACTGGCAACTATCACCTACTAGACATGGATATGGCTTATTTGCCGCAGGAGGCACACTACATAGATGCACACGTTTTGCATGGACACATGGGGATGGTCTATATGCAACTCCAATACAAGGTAAGTTAAGAATTACCACATCATGCGGTAATAAAATGTGTTGCAATCCTAAACATATGAAGTTAAACAGTCAACAAGAAGTATTTGATAGAATACGTGAAGCAGGCACAATGACAGTTGGTAGCAAACATCGTATGAGCAAACTCACAGAAGCAGATGTAATCAATATAAGAGCACGTTATATAAGAAGAAGTGATACTGACGGATTAAAAGGTATTGCAGAGGATTATTCAGTAACACCAGGCTGTGTCAGAGACATTATTATACGCAAAACATGGAGACATGTTTGAAACTTTCAAAGCCACAACAAGTAATCAGTAATGATGCTACTAGATTCAGAATAGTAGTTGCTGGCAGACGTTTTGGTAAAAGTATGTTAGCCATTAATGAGTTAGCAAAGTTTAGTGTTAAGCCCAAACAGAGAGTGTTAGCACTATATTCAACGTATAGACAAGCCAAAACAGTTATACTAGATGAACTATTAGATAGACTGTATGCCAAAAACTGGATCAAAGACGTAAACAAATCAGAACTTACTATAACTTTAAAGAATGATAGCAAGATATTCATTAGAAGTGCTGACAACAGAGAAGCATTGCGTGGATCAAGATATGACTTTATAGTAATGGATGAGTGTGCTGACTTACACCCAGATGTTTGGAGCACAATATGTAGACCTATGTTAGCAGATAGTAATGGACATGCTATGTTTATTGGAACACCAAAAGGAAAAGGCAATTGGTTTTATGACCTATATGTGAGAGCAGGTGCTGAACAAGAATGGAACAGTCACGTTTACCGAACAATAGATGGCGGTTGGATTACAGAACAAGAGATTGAAAGTGCCAAAAGAGATTTAGATTCACGTGAATTTGCCCAAGAGTTTCTAGCAGAGTTTCAAGACTATAGTGGTATCATATACCATGCATTTACTGAAGACAACATAGTAGCCGACACATTCCCAGTAGAACAGTTACGCACATTGCATATTGGAATGGACTTTAACAACAGCCCAATGAGTGCTGTTATAGGATACATGCCAAAGCCAGACCAATTACAAATTATAGACTTTATTGAAATATACCAATCCAATACATATGAAGTAATACAAGAGATTAAAACACGTTACCCAAATAGAAACTATATATGTTATCCAGATGCAAGTGGTAGTCACAAGTCAACTAACTCAAACCAATCAGACCACATTATACTTGCTAACAATGGCTTTAAGTTGGTTGTGGGCAAAACAAATCCGCCAGTATTAGATAGAATAAATGCAGTAAATGGATTGTTATGTAATGCAAAAGGTGAACGCAAGTTATTAATAGATCCTAAATGTTCTAAGATAAGAGAGATGTTAATCAAAATGAGTTACAAAGAAGGAACTAGAATACCAGACAAGGACAATGTGTTAGACCACGCCGCTGATGCATTAGGATACTTAGTGTATCAAAACTTTGGTATAACACGTCAACGAGATAAAGGCTATGCTCACAGTAGAAGGAGACTATAATGAAAAAGATTGATAAAGACATTCAAAAACAAGCAAAAGCAATAGTAGACAAAAACCCTAGACTTAGGGCACTAAAAAGCCACAGTGAAGGAGAGAAGTATTCTGAGATTAACAGTGGTGTAAATGACCAAGCATATAAGGATGGATACGACAAAATAAACTGGGGCAAAAGAGATGAGAAGATTAAGCCAAAGTTCCGCGTTAAAGTAAATGGTGTATACCAGGACGAACAGGATGACCAATAAACAATGGCATGGAGGAAAGGGCTCAGCACCACGCAAAGGAGCAAACAATAAACAATATGAAGATAACTGGGAAAAGATATTTGGCAAGAAAAAGACCAAACCACTCACAAAGCCCAGTCAATCTGATGAAGAAGAAATAGACAAATCATGATAACAAAAACATACACATTTTATTGGTATGATATGAGTAGCATATACCGAAAAAAAGACAGAATTAAAAACGTAAACAAAACATGGACAATGAAAACTGCCAAAGAATTAGACGGATATGCACGTTATGAAGCAGGCAGAATAGGCGCATTCAAATATGAGGAATACTTAAGATGAGAACAAAACACAGAGCAACAACTAGATACCGTTATGGCAAATACAGAGGCAAGCACATACCTCATGAAGAAATACAAAGACGTATTGCACAAAGTTACGGATTCAAATTCACATTACCAGAAGCACCAGAACAACAAGAACAAATAGAAACCATAACAGTATAAATATTGTTGTGTTATAAGTTTTATCTTGGGTAACTCTGTCAGAGTTTGTGTGGGCTAATAACATACTAAACCCTATTGTGTGGCCATAGTAGGGTTTTTTCATGAATAACGACCCTCACAGACGCCGTCTAAGCAATTATTAAGTTATGGTTGGTAGTTTAGTATAGATAAAATAAAAGGGTTATTGAGCCTAATACACTAGTAACTATTTTAATTGTTAAAATTTATATCCCAAAGGATATGTTACCCAATAACCCTTTAGTCCGTTGCAACCACCAGTGGACCAGTCTGGCTATTAAAAGGATAAGGACCCTTTTGGTTTAAACTTTTATTACAACTTCTTTTTCGCCTCTGCTATTAAATATAGCAATAACATCTTCTGCACTGAAATACTGTTCGTGTATTATATGATCCTGGCTTCTAACTTGTCGCATTGCAAAGAACTTAGCCTTCTCTTCACTAAAAGTCCAGCTCTGATATTTACCGTCTAGACTGCCTGCCCTATATAATTTAATAGGCTGTTTGAATATACGATTGATTAATTTCAATTGATATGGGTTATCATACCTGGGCCAAACATCGTTCCATACATGTTGACACTCATATATACTTTCGCTATCTGTCCAAACATCTTCAATTAATTCATTAATGGTTTCATCGTTGAGTGGCAGTTCTAATATTGCCGAATGCATTAATAAAGGTCTATTGCCTCTATTACAATCCAGCATTGCATTAAGAACGTCGTTGTCTGTTTCTGCTTGTAATCCGTTATAATATTCCATTACGCTGTTTCCTTAACAAAATCCATTCCTTCCTGTATTGATTCAATAAAGGGTGTATTAGTAATAGATTCCAATATTGTTTTATAATGTTCAAAGTCTTTTATTTCTATACCTAATCTAGCAGATTCTTTATCTTTCATGTTATGCTTATTAAATTCATCTTCGAAAGACTGTTCAAATAATTCTAAATTATCAATTTGCACACCTATCTTACCATCTCGTGTTACAAAAGAACAACCAGCCGGTGCTTCAGTTGGATTAGCCAACTTAACTATTTCATACTTTGCTCTGCTTATATCAACAGGAGCATAATAGGCTAAAGACATGTAGCCGTTTTCTGTAAAGGATTTTAGCACGTTATCACATTTATTATCTTTATAATACTTTGTGTTAAGGTCATGTTTCTTTATGCAAAATATAACAATGTTATCATTAATACCTCGCATACTTAAAAAAGTAGCCGCATAGTTAGGATTGTCTGCTAGAAAAACACAATCACGTTTGATAGGCTTTATATAACCTTCTTCTAATATTTGATTTGCATGTGTTACAGTAGTAGCATGATACCACTTCTTAACTTTTTTGAGTTGTTTATAAGTTGCCATTACGCTGTCTCCTGTGACATATCAACTACTCTATATAGTTCTTGCATGTCATCTGCCATACTTGACATTTCATTACCATTACCAAATTCTACCTTAAAGTTAAATCTGGCAAACATAGGATTCTTGCTCTCACCACAATCCATGACTAAGAACTTATTACCAATTGGTGTAGTTGCTTCTTTGTATCCCATCTTTTTCAAATGTTTAATATCCATTACGCTGTCTCCGAAAATAGTATGTTACCTATAGGGCCATTTGCGCCTACCAACATAAGTGTGCTATAACTACCTTCTTCAGTCATTATAAATGTCGGCATAAAGTCTAACATCTCAATGGCAGATCGTTGAACTGCCTTATCTTCAGTCAGCTCTAATGCTAAAACGATTGCTTCTTGCTTTGTGTCTACTTTATATTCTTTCATTACGCTATCTCCATTACTTTACCATTCGATAAAATTTCAGCAAACCTACCGTGGCTAATACTGCCAGATGGACAATGTGTAGTAAAGTCTCCACCAGCATTTGAATAAACACCTCTAACTTTTACATCTGACACTTCTATTGGTCTAAATGCGTCACCAGGAACATTGCTTTCAGTTAGACTTTTGGGTGTGCCCAATAATTCAATATTTTGAGCACCTTTGCCTATCTCATTACAAAATTTCAATAGCATTTCTTTGGTTAACCACAATGTGCCACAAAACTCTGTGTAATCTTCGTCGCCTATAACACACATAGTATCTGTTAGTTCAATACCATCTTTCCATGCATGATACATACTACCACCAAACTTCTCTTGAGTTTGCAATGAACCAGCAACAAACTGTGATACATTAATCACAACGCCTGGTGCTCTATTAGTCTTAACAGATATACCTGCGTCGGGTCTAAAATCTTCTGTGGATGTTGGTGCGTTAAATGTAAAATCCTTAACTGCTTGTTTAACAAAGTGTGCCCTTGCTTCTACGTTTGAACAGTTATTCTCTTTTGCATAACCTCTTATTTGTGCTGATGTAGCCATATTAATTACTCCTTTTTTGTTTAATATGTAACTATTATACCGGTTTTCCTGGTAGAAGTCAACCTTTTTCTTATCTTTATTTTAGCCAAAAAAAAACTACAAAGGTTATAGCAATGTAGTTTCTTTATTTTGTTTTAATCAGAGTAGGAAAGAAGTTTCTCGAAAGAAACCGCATACTGTATAAACAGTATACTGGACAAGCCCATGCGCCTAATTTAACACTATTACTTACACCTATACACCATATAAACACCTATATACTGGTAATTGTGATAAATACAATCGTATACAATATAAAAAACCCATGGGGAATATATGAGCCAACCTCTCACCTACGGCGAGTTTATCGCTGACATTCACATCTTATATGCAAGATATCACGACACGTGGAATCTTTCCTGGCGTAGCTTCCTCGGTTCCGAGGAGTATAAGCAAGGTCGTTACCTTAAGATGTTCCAAGAAGACCAGCAAACAGGTTCTGAAGTAATTAACACATATACTGTAGATGAGTTCGGAAACACAACTGGCAAATCCAAATCAAAAGTAACACAACATTACGGTGGCACAGACACAGCATCGGCTTATGCTGGCAATGAAAGTGATGACAACAGTTACTATGCTGAAAAAATAAACAATGTTAGTTTCTACAACTATGTGAAACTGATTGTTAATGAATACAATTCAATCCTATTCAAAAATCCAGCACATAGATTATTACCTGATACACCAGAAATGTTAGCATTTCAACAGAACTGTGATGGAACTGGAAACAGTTTACCAGAGTTCTTTAGTATGGTTGACACACTAGTAAGTGTATTTGGCGTGAGTTGGTTAAGTGTTGTTAAGCCTAGCGGTTCTGAAATACCTCGTTTTAGTGTTCACAATCCACTAGACGTTACCAATTGGGAATTTGGTTATAACCAAGACGGTGACCAAGTGTTGCGTAAGTTAGTAGTTAAAGTAGCAGAAGAACAAAACCAAACAGTATATAGATACTTTACACCAGACACAATTGAAACTGTGTTTATGAGTGATGATGAAGATTACTTACCACCAGATATTGAAGGTTTGTTCGAACAAGAAGAGGGTGTGTTTAGAGTAGTGCAAACAAATGAATTAGGATACATTCCTGTATTTCCAATTTATCAAGGCATACCTACATATCCAGGAGTTGGTAGTTCACCAGTATTAGATGCAAGTATTATACAAAAAGAAGTATACAACTTGAATTCAGAAATATACAGTTCAATCAATTACAGCATTCATCCTACACTAGTAGTAGACGAAGCAACAGACGACCTTAACAATGGCGAGATTGGTGCCTCCGCAGGTAGTATAGTAAGAGTTAACAGTGGATTACAAGGTGAACAAAACTTTACATATGAGTTTAGACAACCAAACACTGATCCAGTAACTGAACTAAAAGACCTAATAGATAACAAAATACAAAAGATGTTAGAAACATGTATGATTAGAAGTGATGAACTAATCAAAGCAAGTAGTAGTGCCGCAATGATAGAAACTCTAGATACTAAACTACAAGCATTTATAAGAAAGAAAGCGGTGCAAATGGAAAATGCAGAAAAACGTGCATTTGATATCTATCATGACTGGACTGGACAAAGCAATGAAGTAGAAATCAGTTATAATAGACAATACAACAACCGTGCTATGGAGCACGAACTAAAAGAATTAAACATGATGATGGATCTATATGATAGATTCTATCAGAATACTACCCAGTTTGTTGCAAGACACTTTAACAGTAGTCAAGAAGCAGAGGCTGAAGCACAAAGACTAGGTGGTGAAGGATTTCATACCCATGAAAACGAGAATGGAGAAACAATATTCATGCCATTCAAAACACACAAAGAATACGAATTAACATTAGAGGCCAGTAACCCAGGCGTTGACTATGAAGAAAGTCAAAGCATAATGGGCCAAGGCGTCAAAGAAGATTTACGTGACAGACTGCGTGATAGACTCGAACAGTTATTGACTACGTCAACAACTACTAATAGTTTATAATTAGACTGGTTAACGATACTTCGTCGTATTAATAGAAGGAGAAAAAGATGTCAGAAGACATAAAGCAAGATACAGTAGTTGACACTGGTGAGAGTCAAACAGTTCCAGAGACTGCAAATTCGGAAGAAAATATCTCTGTTAACAGTAATGAATCCAAAGTAGAAATACGTGAGGGTCGCTATTTTGTGGATGGTCAACGTATGTTTACCAAAGCAGAAAAGGATGCTATTGCCAAAACGGCAACTAGGGAAGTAGAGCAACGTTTAGTTAATGAACTAGGTGTTGACAGTTTAAGTAGTGTAAAGCAGGTAGTGAAGGAACTTCAAACCGCGAATATTACAGAAGGTGAAAGTAGTTTAGATGTTAGTGCATTGAAAAGTGCAGTAGCAAAGAAAGAACAAACTGTAGCCGAACTTAAAGCAGAACTAGAAGGTGTTAAAAGCCAATATGTCCTAGATGCACACGTAGGAAAATTAAAAGACGTTATGCCAACAGCATGGACGCCTGAACAAAGAAACTCAGTAATCAAATTAATGAATGCTGATAACATGTTCAAAGTTGAAGGACAAAGTTTTCACATCGTAGATGGCGAAGATTTTATCACAACTGATGAAGGTCTACCTAACTATAGTGCGGCTGTCGAGAAGATGGGCAAACAATTAGGTTTACAATTTTCCAAAAAAGGAATCGCTACTGTGGATGCACAAAGCACACCAGTTTCTAACAGTAAGAAGGGTTTAGATGAAGCAAGGATGAATTCAGAACCTAGATACAGAGAAGCCTATGTTGCATTGCGTAGACAAAACATAAACTTGTCAAGAGATTCTGTAACCAATAAACAGGTTGAAGAATTTATGACAAAACGTCAAAGATAACATAATGTTGTCTTTGGAGATAAACAATAAATTATAAAGGAGACCAGAAATGGCAACATCAAGTAGTGGAATTAATGATTTATTTACAGCCGTAACAGCAGACTTAGTAGACTTTTATGCAGACGCAGTCTTGCTACCAAACCCGGCTTTAATCAGTAATTCAATAAACATCGAGGAAGGATCAGGTAATTCTGTAAACTTTCCATTAACAGATGCATGGACAACAGGTGCTTCAGCAATCGCTGAATCCGCCAACGTTGTATCAGCATCAGACCAGTCCTTTGCAACTTCTGTAGCATCAGCAACAGCAGTAAAAAGAGGAGCAGGAACACAGGTTTCAGAAGAAGCCTTAGAAGACGGACAATTCGACGTTGTTAGAAATGCAGTAACAACAAGACTTTCAAACTCAGTAGCACAAGCAACTGACGAAGCAGGTTTTAAAGTTATGCTTAACAACACAGAAACTGCACCAACTAATGGATCAACATTAGACGGTTCAGGAACAACAGTTGTCCTACTTAACCAAGCAACAATTAACGGTGGATCAACAGGTGCACTAGACGTTAACGTTGTATTTTCACCAGAAGCAATGGGTTACATGTCTAAAAGAGACATTAGTCTTAAAATGGAAGAAGACGTTAAACATGACCAGTATATTATGACTGGAACTGTAAGAAACGGATTCACACACCTAAGACAAAAATTCATTAAAGCAGTTGGTTCTTTAACAGGTTCATATGTAGCCGCTAACAACGTCAACCTAGTTGACTTTGCAGAAGCAGTTGCAAGACTTAGAGCGGAAAATGCCCCAGCAGACCTTAACGGGTTCTACTATGCAGGTATTACACCTCAAGTTGAATTCTTACTTGCTAATGAATTAAACGGCGCAGGTTCTACAGGAACTTCAACTATTGGATCACTAAGTGACATTGGTAACAGAGCTCTTTTAGACGCTGTTATTAGTGAAGCAGTTGGTATCAGATGGTTAAGAACTAATAACCTAGTAACTAACATGGCTAACACCATATAAGTTAGGGAGATAACATGGCATTTCAGAGAGATGGATCAAATAATGTATTGGCTTTTGCAGAAGCAGAAGACATACGAAACTTGGATCAAAGATTGTTTGAAGCGAATGAGATTTCATTTGCTAACTCTGGAACTGCGGCAACAACTTTAGAAGAATACCTTGACATATTATGTCAACGTGCAACTGACAGAATTACTACAAAGATGCAGGCTAGTCCCGAGTGGGCTACTTACACTAGCAGTAAGAATGTCAGTAGCACATCAATTTTGCCGGCTGTCAATAAGAATTTAATTATTGGCAACTTGCAAGATTGGACAGACTTATGTGTAAGTTATGTTTTCAAAGAATACTTGTTACCAAAAGTAGCAGACTTTGGAAACCCAGAAAGTTCAGAAGTTATGAAAATTAACTTCTATGATACCAAGTTTAATAACTTGTTTTCAGAGAAACTTGCAGTAATTGTGTGGTATGATGTAGATGCAGATGCAACTATAACATCCGCTGATGAACTGGTCAACTTCAGAAAAAACCGTAGGACTCGTGGCAAACGATTTATAACAAGGGTCAGATAATATGAGTGTAATCAGGGACAGTTTAATAACACAACTTACCACAAACTTATCTAGCAGTAATGTTAGTGTAAGTTCAGAACTTCCGTTCGAAAGTGGTGGGGACACGTTATATGACAAGAACATGAAAACACTTTATGTTGATGAAGAGCAAATTTCACAAGATACTTTATATGAAGTATTGGACAGGAATAACCTTAACACCAACACATCTACACTTAACGCATTCGTCACCCTCGATGCCAAAACCCAATTAAGTGATATCAACAGTATAATCAGTAATGTGTTAAATGCAAAGTCTGTGATTACCAACACTATAACTAGTGAAAGTGATTATGAATCAGACATTGACTTAGACAAGATTACATATACTTTTGAGTTTCGCTTTGAAAAAACTGTTTAATATAGGAGAACAACATGGCAGTAATTAATGTAACAGCCGGTCTTCAAGCAACATTAAACCTAGGAACTACAGAAGCAATGAGCCTCCCAGGAGGCACAGATGTTTTAGCAGTTCCCCTTATGCAAGACGTAACTGTAAATGCATCAACAGGCACAACTCGATACTCAGTATTGAGTAGTCCAGCCTCCAGTGCATTCACAACAACTAATGAAAATAGTGTTTCTATCAACATGTTGGTAGATGGTGCTACTTTCTTTGGAGATGGTTCCGCAACGAACTCTATCCAGAATAAAGGATTATTAGAAACATCAAGTGATAAAACAGAGATCTTTTGGTCTGTGGCTTTCAATGAAGGTAATTCAACTGGTGAATATTACGTTAAAGGCAAAGGTTTCTTAACAGGGTTAACTCCAACTGCATCTATGGATGCCGCTGTATGGGTTAGTCCAATGGAAATCGTGGTTAATGGTGAGATTACAAAAGTAGTCGTTTAAATACCGTAAACAACATATACAAGTTAGGCTCCCTCACATAACGTGGGGGAGTTTACACTTTAACAAAGGAAACAAATATGCAAGATATAAAAGCAAAACTACAAACAATTCTAGACAATGGTCATGATGGCGATACAGTCTATATATACGGTGAAAAGTATAATACTGCTGAACTTGCCAAAGAGCACGGAATTGATTTACCTAAAGCCAAGAAGGCTAAGAAACAGGTAAATAAAACTGAAGATATACAGGAACAAAGACATGCAGATATGGGAGAGACATTCGACCAAGGCGATACTAAAGAGTCTTGAAGGCGAAGTAGCAAAAGCACATAACGAAATACGTTGTGCTGAAAAAGATTTAAACAAAGCACAAGGCAGACTACAGTTTGCACTTAGTGGAATAAAACATTTAACTGAAGGTAGAGAATACCTTAAAGTTGAAAATAATAAAGATATAAAGGAATAAGATATGAAGAATTTATCAGAATTAGCAGGCAAACCTGAACTAACATCAATCATTATAGACGACAAAGACATCGTAGAGAAATACGGTGAGGAACTACAGTTCTACGTTTATGACAAACTACCAATTAGCACATACACTAAACTAGCAAGCCTTGACACAAAGGACGCTGGACAATTATATATGACTGTTAAAGACTTAGTATTGGATGACAAAGGTATACCTGTAGTAGATGACGAAAAAACATTGCCAATGGACATTATGAACGCGGCTATCATGAAGGTTACAGAAAGCCTGGGAAAATAAGTCAGGTAGACAATACCCTTGACCCTAGAATTCATAATTTAGTATTAATGGTAGATGCAATAGCAGAAACGTATCACGTTCTACCTAGTAAACTGCTAGAAGAAGGCAATACGTTAGATATACAAATATTTAACCATGTGCAAACGCACAAGTTAAGAGAACAAAAATTAAAGGCTGGTGAGGATATAACAGATACTTACCGACCAGAGGAACTAGAAGCATTATGGCAAGAACGAACGCAACGTTAAATGCAAGAGCATTTAAAAGAGACCTGAAAAAACTGGATAAGTTTGTTTATGGGCGTTTTGCCAAGAGCATTTTACAAGAATTTAAAAGAGAAACACCACGTGGAGATACTGGTGTTGCAAAACGTAATGTTAAAGTAAAAGCATCTAGAAGTAAAAAACAAATAGCAGTTATAACCAGTTATGGTTATGCTGATGTATTAGATGAAGGATTGTATCCTAATCCACCAAAAGGCGGAACTGGCAAAACAATTGGAGGATACAGCACTCAAGCACCAAAGGGTATGAGTGAACCTACACTAAAAGAAGCAAGAAAAGATTTTAATAATTTCGTGAGGAAACTATAATGGCGGCACCAATCGCAACAAGACTAATATTAAATACTAAATCATTTACCAAAGGACTAGGCACAGCAACTAGAGGACTAGGAATGCTTGGCGGAGCATTAGGTAAAGTGGGAGGCATAATTGCCAAATTTGGACTGGCATTAGTAGCCGCAACAGCAGGTTTAGCCGCTATAGTAATGCGTAGTGCAAACTATATAGATAGACTGGGCAAAGTATCAAAAGTAACTGGTGTTGCAACAGACACCTTACAGAAGTTTGGGTTTGCGGCAGAACAAGCCGGTGTTACATCAGACAATGCCGCGTTGGCAATGAGACGTTTCTCACGTAGATTAGGTGAAGCACAAAAAGGAACAGGTGAACTATTACCAGCATTAAGACGTTTAGGTATTGATGTTAAAGACAGTAGTGGACAATTTAAAAGTGCAGAACAAATATTATTTGAATTTGCAGATGGTATTCAAAACACAGAAGGCGCATCAGCCAAATTGGCTTTGGCGTTTAAGGCGTTTGACTCCGAGGGTGCAGAATTAGTAGGAACACTTGAAGAAGGATCAGAAGGCCTTAAGGATTTCTTTAAAAGAGCAGAAGCACTAGGCATAGTATTAGACACTAAAACTATTGAAGGTGTAGAAGACTTCAATGACAGTCTTAATGAACTACAACGTTTATTAGGTGGTGTTGTTAATAGAATGGTTGGGGCATTAGCACCAGCACTAGATACTGTTGTTAAAAACATGACAACATTTATTATTGAAACAGCAGAAGCACACGGTGGCTTCGAAGAATTTGGTAAGTTCTTAAAAGACAAGTTCTTAACTGCATTACAATTATTAGGACGAGGTTTCTTTCAATTATCTAGAATTATTGTCGCTGTGTTTAACGCAATCCTTACTGGATTAAGTCAATTAGGTATCATTAATGAAATACAAGGAATAGACAAAGAAATAGCAGACCTTAAAGAACAATCAAACAAAAGCGGATGGTGGAGTAGATTTAACTTTGCTACAGGTGAAGCCGCACAAATACTTAAAGATGAATTTGGAACTGCTTTCTTACTCACAGACGAAAACATTGAAAGAGCAATTAAGGCATTAGAAGAAGGAAAGAAGAGAATGAAAGAGGGCGGTGCTATTAGTATAGATCCTATAGCAATGCCATCAGAAGAAACATTCCAAGCATACTTTGATTTCTTAGAATCATTTAAAGAAAAAACAAACCAAGCAGGTGAGAATATAACTGAAACTATTGTTACTGCAACCAAAACTCAACAAAACGGTTTTGAAAAGATGCTAGATTCAATATTTGGTGTTGAAAGAATGGACAAGTTTTATCAAGCAAGTGAAAAACATGCTGAAAAGGCTGTTTCTAATATTGCCGAATTTATAACAGTATCATTTGAAATGTTAGGCAAAACACTTGGTGAATTCTTTGAAAGTGTAAGAGAAAAACTAGCCGCAAGTGGTGTAGGTGACTTTATGAAAACATTAGAAGATGGCTTTGTTAAAGCAGGACAACTATTAGAAGATGCACTTACTGATGCAGTATTAACAGGTAAAGCCAGTTTTAGTGACCTAGCAGACCATATTAAGAAAGTGTTAGCCAAAGCACTTATACAAAAGTTTATCACAGGACCAATACTAGGACTTATGGGACTAGCAGACGGTGGACCAGCAAAAGCAGGAACTCCATATGTTGTTGGTGAAGAAGGACCAGAACTATTTGTTCCAAATCAAAGCGGAACAGTTATACCAAATGACGAAATGGCAAGTGGTGGTAGCGGAATGGGTGGACAAACAAATGTTACATACAATATTACGTCAACTTCCGCCGAATCTTTCAAGCAATTAGTTGCTAGGGATCCCGAGTTCATATTTAACGTTACCCAAGCAGGCGCTAGGAGGCAACCAGCATAATGAGTTTACAAACAATAATAGATAACGCAACATACATTGATATCAACAAAGGTAAAGTTGCCGCTCAATCAGTAAGTAGAAGTGGAGTAATCCTAACTGCCGAAAGAGCAACAAACGTGCCATACAGATTCAAAGTAGGTATGCATAGCGGATTACAATACAGCACTAACAGAGGATTGTTAGAAGATATTGATGCATTGGACATAACAGAAGAAACCACAATTGATATTGGTGATACAAACAGCGGACTAAGTTATCTTACAGCATATCAAGGTGGTATAACAAGTGGCACACTAACATTAGTAAGTGTAAGTGGTAGCACAATAACAGTAAATGCAAGTGGTGTTGGTGGCAGTGGCACATTGTTTAAGAAAGGAGACTTCTTACAACCATTAGTAAGCAGTTATAGATATCCTTATCAAGTAACAGCAGATGTTAGTTTTAGCACAGGCAGTAGTGTAGCAATACCAGTTCACAGACCAGTTATAAGCCAAGACGGTGTTACATTGTCTAGTGGCAACATAGCAACTGGTAAAGATGTTCACTTCAAAGTTAAATTAACAAAACGACCAGGATACAGAGTAGTCCCACATGATAGAATACAGTTTCAAAGTGCATTTGAAATGGTCGAAATAATCACAACATAAGGACACAACATGGCAACAAGTATACCTCCAGTTACCGGCACAAACAATATAAAACATGCAATGTTGGTTGACCTTACATTGGGTGCAACAACGTATTATATAAGTGGTGCATACAAACCAATTACATATGATTCAAACACCTACACAGAGTTAGGCAGTTTCTTAGGTGTCAGTGAAATACCTGAAGACATAAGAACAACAAATGGTGACATACAACTTAGTTTAACAGGCATACCTAGTGACCAAGACTATATGGGCATAATATTAAGCACCGCAATTAAAGGTGGTGTAGTTAAAATACACAGAGCATTCTTTAATGATGATTATAGTGTAGATGCCGCAAATGTGTTTCAACGTTACAATGGCATTATAACTAATTACAGCATCAGTGAAGACTACAACTTTATTGAAGGCAAGAATACTAATAGTGTTGCAGTTAGTTGTGCAAGTGTTAACACCATATTAGAAAACAAAGTAGCAGGACAAAGAACTAACTTGACAGATAGACAAAAATACTTTCCAACAGATAACACTTTTGACAGAGTAACAGACTTACACAATGTATCATTTGACTTTGGTAAAGAATATAGTGCTAGTTCTGGTTATGGTGGTGGCTACGGTGGAGGCTACGGAGGAATCGGCGGAGGCGGATTTGACTTTGGTGGCGGCATGGCTGGATACAGAATAAGATAATGATTAGACGAGCAACCATACAAGACTATGACAGCATAATGGAAATGATGATTAACTTTGCCAACAGTTCACCATATAATGCATTACACAATCCAGAATACAATGATATGTATATTAGAAGATTGTTGGATAGTTTTGGAAAAGAAGGTTGCATACTGTTAGGTGAAAAGAACAATCAAGTAGTAAGCATGTTGATAGCACAAATACAAACAGATGCATGGTTACCAGAAATAAAAACAATGAAAGAAGTTGCGTGGTGGGTTGAACCAGAACACAGAATGTCATCATTGGGTTATAGATTACTAAAAGAATATGTGAAAATAGGTAAAACTCTAGTAGAAAAAGAAATAATAGAAGGTTTTACACTCACAAACATGGAGATATCGCCAGACTTTGATTTAGAAAAACGAGGTTGGCGACCTATAGAAACAAATTATATATATGAGGGTGTGTAGATGGCAGTATTTACAGCAATAGCAACAGCAATCGTAGGAGCAATCGGTATAAGCGGTATAGCGGCTACTATTGCCACAAGTATTATTAGTGCTGGTTTAGCCTTAGGAACAGCAAAAGCATTAGGGGTAATGGAACCACCTAAGCAACAGGAAACAAAAGATCCAGGTGTTAAGATACAGTTACCACCAAGCACAGACAACAGAGTTCCTGTGTTTTATGGACAAAGTTTTACTGGTGCAATCATTGTGGATGCAGAAATTAAAAACCAAAACAACACCATGGTGTATTGTATGGTTATTGGTGAGAAAACAGATAGTGGCACAATCACTATCAATGACATTTACAGAGATGATGCAAAGTTAATCTTTAGTGGAGCAACAGTTACTGGAGCAACAGATCCAAATGCTACTACATCTAATCAAATTAATGGTAAGATACGTTGTAGAGTATATGCAGGCGGAACAGCGGCAAGTGACCAAGTGTTTCCTACAACTGGTGCAGTAGCGGCTACCACATTAATGACCACAATTGATGCAGGCACAAGTTATGCAAACTTAGTTTATTCAGTTATTGAAATGGATTATGATGCTGAAAACGGATTGCAAGGCTTAGGTGCTATTACATATGATATCAATAACAGTTTAAATGAGCCGTCAAACGTGCTTTTAGACTACTTACAAAACGATAGATATGGTGCTGGTATCAGTAGTGCTGATATTGATTTAACCTCGTTTAACGACCTCTACGACTATTCTACGGCTAATGTTGAATACAGAACAGCCACTGGTAATATTGTAGCAGGACATCCTAGATGGCAAATTGATGGTATGTGTTCAACCTACCAACCAGTAAAAAGAAACATTAATGAAATATGTAGAAGTTGTGCGGCATACTTTGCTTACGATCCTAAACAAGGTAAGTTTAAAGTTGTGTCAAACAGAGCGGCTACCACCGCAGAAAAGAATGCGGCTTATGTGTTCAATGATGACAACATAACCAGTTCAATTGATATTACGTCAACAGAATTATTCAGTTTATACAACAGTATTGATGCTGAATATCCTAGTGTTGACAAAAAAGACCAAACACAAACTATAGTAATAAGCACACCAAGTGGTGATAGAAACAACAATGAGCCAGACAATCCACTAGACACTAGATTTAACTTAGTTAATGATAGAAGTAGAGTGGGTAACTTAGCAAACATTGACCTTAACCAAAGTAGAACAAGCACAGTTATAAACTTTACAGCAGACTACAGTTCAATTGTTAATGATGTAGGTGATGTTGTTAAAGTTACAAGCAGTCAATACGGATATACAAACAAATTGTTTAGAGTTATGCGTGTTACAGAAGTAGAAACAGCAGATGCTATGTTAGGTGCTAAGTTTACTTGTATTGAATATGACGACAGTATATATGCTCACACCGTATTGCAAAGTGATGGTGCAGTAGGAGTAAGTGGTATACCTGGATGGTGGACAGGTATTTGGGGAGGCACCGCTAGTATTCCTGTTATAGGTAATATTGTAGTTACAGATCCTGCTAATGCTACAGCAAATATTGTAGACCCAGGTAATGGTAATGTAATTGGCTCACCAATAGATTACACCGCTATTGATTGGCCTAACGTTATAATTGGAGGTGAAGGTGGACAAGGTGGTATTACAACTACGCCTGAAACACCATTAGCATTACTTCCAGTCCAAATTCCAGATATTCCAGGACTAGATGAATTAGAATTTGAAGTATCAACTGAAACAGGAACAGGTTCACCAAAACAAAAAATACTTAATAAATTTAAAATTCAAAACCCATTAGGCGGTAGTTGGAGTCCTTCAGAAATTCCTTTTATTGCATTACCTTTGCCAGAAAATCCTACTTCAGAAAAAGCCGATGGCACAGCATTACCAAATTTACCTAATGTAAAAGATCCTAAGTATAACATAAAAGTATTTGGACACGGTATTGGTGAAATGGGTAAATTTACTACTTTGCCATCAATAACAGTTCCAGAAATTGTGTTAGACAATAAAGGTGGTATTCCAGGAGCATCATTAGCCAGTCAGGCAGTAGGATTTAGTGTTGACGAAGCACCTGCACAGGTTCCAATGCCATTTGCAGATGATTTAGTTTATACTACAACAGGAGCATTTACAGGAAACACTTTGACATTTAATGAGGAAGGATATCCAAATTTAATTGTAGGTGGTATATTAAGTGGAACTGGAATTACTTCAGTTACTGTGATAACAGCAGTTACTGGTAACAGCAGTATTACTACAAATTTAAATGTTAATGTAGCCAGCGGTGCAAGTATAACTGTAAACAATAGAAATGCTACTGCATTAGGAAATTCAGGAAGTTTTATTGTTCCAGCAACTGTATCACCATTAGGTGGAGCAGACTTAGGAAAATATGGTTTAAAAAGCGACTTTCAACCATTCGGAACATTACCAGGCGGAGGAGCAGACTTAGGTTTTGCATTATTTAATACTGTTGATTACACAGAAGTTGATGAAACAACTAATGAGCCAACAGGAACTACAATTCAAGATGCACAATCAACTAGTGGAATAGGTGCAACATTTGACCAATTACCACCAGCAGTAGTTGAAAATGATACTCTTGAAATAAGTGAAGCAAGAGGATTAGCGGCGGCTATAGCGGCAGGAATTACTACAACTGGTAAGAAGTATATACCAAGCCAAGTAACATCACAGCCTAGTGCAAATAGCACATTGTATCCAAACACCGCTGGTAAACCTAATTTTACATTAGAAAGATTACGAGCAGGTGACAGTTTAAGGGATCTATTTTAAATGAGTAATTCAACATACATATTTTATAATTCAGTTACAGGAACAATACATGCTAAACGTGTTATGAATCCAAAACAAGCACAAGAAAACTGCAAAAGAAATCCTCGATTTAACATGTCTTGTGGTTTAGAAAGTGAATTAGGTTTTGTTTTAAATATGCAAAATAATTACGTGGATGTAAACGTTGATCCACCAATAGTAAAAATGAGAGCACCTGTGCCAGAAGATTATGTAGCAAAGCATAGAGCAGAAAGAAATACAAAATTAAAAGCAACAGATTGGACACAAGGTGCAGATAGCCCACTAAGTGATGCAAAAAAATTGGAATGGCAAACATATAGACAAGCATTAAGAGACGTAACGTTTGAAAAATATATGACTTGGCCAAGTCCACCACAATAAAGATATATAGGAGAAAGATATGGAATTTAGTTTACAAGGTTTAATTTTACAAATGTGGGATGCCGATGGTAATTACAAAGGCCCTACAAATAGAGTGCTAGTGTTCAATGGCTTACCATACAATATAGATGATTATGCCGCAGAACATGGCTTTACATTGCCAGATTCTTAAGATTACGATAAATACAAGCATAACAAATTAAACAGCCTGTAGAGAATACTTTATAGGTTATTTCCAATAGGAGAGAAGCATGTCAGGAAGAACCTTATCGTTCAAAAACTATCTAAAGGGCAGTGATAACGTCCAAATGATAGAAATGTTGCCAGAACATCAAAGAACATTCACATACAATTACGGCACAGATATTACAAATTATAATTTTACTGCAAACTATTCAACACTGGTTGTAGATAGTTTAACATACAATGTAAATACAGGTGAACCTAACTTTGCTACCTCAAATGTTATTGGATATCTAGGAGCAACCTCCACAGCAATAGCCGCCGGTAATATTAATAAAACAAATGCCGCCGCAGGACTAGTTGATTTTACCATTCCTAAAAACAGGTATACAGGTTTTATATATCCTGATGCTAGAACTAATGTTGTTATTAGTATTGTAGAATTTACATGGGAAAATACTAATCCTACAGTTAATGTTTTTGACAGTCATAGATGGGCAATTATAGAACGTTATACACCAGATGTAACAGCAGGCGATCCTACTTCAGCAAACAACTCACCAACATTTAACAATATTGTAGGAGTTTAACATGGCTAATATTATAGTCTCAGTTGCTCAAAGCAATGTCACAGTGGATGAAGCAAACAGTAATGTTGCTGTAACTACCACATTAAGTAATGTAGTAGTTGGTGATAGTTTAACGGTATCAAATACACTAATTAGAGCCGCGTTAAGTGTAACAGATGCAGGTGGTGATGGTTCATTAGCATATAATAACACATCAGGTGTATTCACATACACTGGGCCAAGTGCCTCAGAAGTAAGAAGTCACTTTAGTGCAACAAGCCCTATAACATTAAGTAGTGGTGTAATTGGCATTAATTCAAGTGCTTTATTTACAGGCAAGACAACAGATGATTTAACACAAGGCTCTACTAACAAATACTTTACAACATCAGGTGCCACAGTAAACACTACTGCTTTACCAGAAGGCACAAATTTATATTATACAGATGCTAGAAGCAGAGCGGCAATCAGTGCCACATCACCATTAAGTTATAATAGCTCAACTGGTGTTCTCAGTATCACAGAAGTTGGTGATATATCAGAAGTTATTGCCGGAGCAGGTTTAACTGGCGGCGGTTCAAGTGGTGCAGTAACATTAGATGCTGTAGGCGGATACGGTATAACTGTAAATGCTAATGATATTGAACTTACTAACGCAGAAGTTCAAGCACAGGCAAATATTGCAATAGGCAACAACACAACCGACAACCTCACAGAAGGTTCAACTAATTTATACTTTACTAATGCTAGGTCAAATACTGCTATAGCGGCATATACTGGTGCTATGACAAATATGACCGGAGCCTTTACAACAACAGGTAATATTACTGGTGGAAATTTATCTACAGGTGGAACACTTGCAGTAAGTAATGGTGCAAGTATAACGGGTAATTTGAATGTTACCGGAAACATTAATTCAGAAACTGTAACAGACTTGTTTGTTGAAGATAGAAACATTACATTACAGTTTGGACAAGTTGGAACACCAAGTGCAAACAGTCAAATCTTTATTGACAGAGGTGATGAAACAGACACTTACATTAAATGGGATGAAACTGGAGATGTTTGGAAATTTACTAATGATGGTAGCACAGAATATAAAATAGCGGCTAGCACTAGTGACCTAGCAGAAGGCACAAATTTATATTATACAAACGCAAGAGCAGATGCAAGAGTTAACTTACAAACAGGAACAAACTTAGACCTAAGTTCAAAGTCAACAAGTGACCTATCAGAAGGCACAAACTTATACTTTACTGGTGCAAGGGCTAGAGGCAACATAAGTGTTGGAACTCCAGCAAGTGCAAGTAGTGGAGGTGCATTAGCATACGATAGCGGAACTGGTGTATTTACATTTACTCCAGCAGACACTCAAACAGATTCAGAAGTAAGAGCATTACTAAGCACAACTACAGCAGGTGCAAGTGGTGGTGGAAGTTTAGCATATGACAACAGTTCGGGTGTATTTACTTTTGCCCCAGCAGATGATACTGCCGGCGTAATTGCAATCACAGATGATACTTCAACAGATGCCTCACATTTTGTAACACTAAGTCCAACTGCTAGTGGTGATAATGCGTTAGAAGTAAGTTCAACTAAATTATCATTTAATCCTAGTTCAGGAGTATTACAAACAGACCACATAAGCAGTGATAGTGGTCAACCTTTACAACTTAAAGGACAAACAAACGGTCTTAAATTAGACAAAACTATTAGTAGTGCAGATGCTAGAATAGTAGATTTTGACACAACTGGATACGGGTTACAAAGTGCAGATTTTCACACAGGCGCTATTGTATCAGACAATGTTCCTGGATTCTTATTACATGCATCTGCGGCTAGTGGTCAAAACACAATGACTGTGACTAATCTAATAGGTAATGCCGCATTATGGGCAGGTAAACAAACAAGTGCTACAAATTATTTTACTGCTTTTGTTTTATCAAACTTTGGAACAGGAAATGTTTTAGACGCCACGTTTGCTGGCGCAATAGGAAGACAGGTTGCAGACTTCCAAGATAAGGGTTGGATATGGTTTGATAGCACAACAGGTTCAACTATTGGTGTTTTACCTCCAACTGCTCACGTTACAGGAATAAGTGGTAATGTAATTACATTCAGTGAAAACTTTACAACAGCAGTTAATTTAAGTGGAAATGGATATAATGGTATACTATTCCCAGGTGCATTTAGTAGCACACAAGAAATTGGAATGGCTATAACAGGTGATACTACTAATGCTTCAATACCATTTAGTGCAACTACACCTAGATTGAATACATATACATTACCAGAAACATTAGCAAACGTAACTCTAGATAGAGTAAGTTACGGTGCTACAACAGTAGACCTTGCAAACGTTGTGTTAAGACATAGTGCAGAAGCAACTGTAGGAACAACAAGTGCTATAAAAACAGATAGAGCAATTCTTATTGGTGCAAACACAACACCTGATTTATTAAGTGTAGGAACAGCAGACATTTTACCAGCAACAAGCACATTAGGTATTACAATAGAACAAGATGGATTAACAGACTTTGGTGGCGTAAGTGATAAACCTCAAATGAAGTTTATGATGAACAACTACAAAACTAATAGTTTAGGTAGTGAAACAACATACCCAGCATGGAGTGAGTTCTTAGGTGAAACAGGTAATGCTACATTAGATATGCCTTACTTAGGTGCACCAAACTTTAACTTTAAAATATTAGGTGGAACAAAAACAAATAAAGGTGCTACAGCGGCTGGTGATATTCCAGGTAGAATTACATGGAACACACTAACAGGCTCAACCACAGCTGGTGCAGACCAATTTAATCCACCAGCAAGTATTGTTACAAGAATTAATGATGCAACAGCAGGTAACGTTACCACAATGGCTAACGTGGATATGTATTTCCAAAGTTCATATCCTACATCATTTAGAAATGGAACAACAAATGCTACTGGTTCAATACCAAGAACATTCTTAGGTAGTGATGCAGGTAATACTGTTATTGCCGCTAAAACAGATGGTAAAATAACATTACGTCCAGTAAGAGATTATGGTGATGCAGGAACAGATACAAGTTATGTTGATAACAGACGGGCACATGAATTACATGAATATCATGAATTCTTAGGTGCTGGATTCTTAAGTAGCAAAACAGGAACACTGGTAGAGATACAATCTAAGTCAGGTGAAACTGGCGGTAGCAGTAACTTTAATTATGATTCAAAAGGCAATGCTACACTAAGAATAAGCACACATGAAGCCAACAATGCCGTTAAAGCACAATGGGATATTACTAATGAACAAAGCACAGGTAATTTAGTAATTGCTAAAGGCGGTGCAGACTTAATTGATATTACAGCCGATACTGCAATATTCACTCAAACAATTGGAAGTCCAGCGGCAACAGATACTGGTGCAGTAATTAATTTTGTAAAACCAACAATATTTGGTAGTCCTACTACAGCCATTACAGCAAACATAACAAACGATTTAACAAATGCTAAATTAGGTATAGTTCAAAAAATATATCACAATAATAGTTCAGAACCCACTTTCCCAGGCACATGGGTTAAATTAGGAGAAACAAGTTATGTCGGTAGTGTTAGAAATATTATATATTGCGAGTGGTGTGAGGGAACGAGAGTAGAATACTGGTATGTGCAGGAAGGCTAATCATGAGCAGTCGTTATAGAAGTTTAACATCTAATAGTGTTTCAGAAAGACTCTTTACTTTAAATATACAACCACAAACAGGTCCCGGGACTTCAACTAATAATCAAGCCAATATTGCATTTATAGGCACATCAGGACAAGATTTTACTGTTTTTTGGGAGGCAGGAGTCAGCAATACTTATACTCATACAGGTAGTGTGCTTAGAGTAACACATACTTACACTAATACAGATCCAAAAAGTATATCAGTTCAAGGTGCAATGGGTAAATTAGCAGATCCAAGTGTTGCTGGTAGTATACCACCAGACTATGCTTCAATAACATCATGGGGCAATGTTACTCTTATTGCAGATCAAAGTGGACTTGGAACTTATGCAAACTTAATTCAAGCAGGACAACCAGACGGATTATCACCACCTACTTCAAGTTATACAGATTGGCCTTTGCTTGTTGCAAACTCAAATTGCACTCAAATGTTTTCTGGTCAGAGTGCAGGGACCTTTGCACCTAGATTAGATACTGATCCTCTCCGATCAGCAGGATTCGGTTGGCCTTCATACATTACTGGAAATATTATAAACATGTCAAGTATGTTTAATAGTGCATTTGGCAAAAGTCAAACAGGAATAGGAAGTGTTAGCAAAAGGACTGCATCTTTAAATGGCTGGGACACCGGAAATGTTACCAACATGAATAGTTGTTTTGCCGGTTCTGGATATATAAATAAATTATCAAATTGGAATACTATAAATGTTACTGACATGGGTAGTATGTTTGCAAATATACGCCCAGACGAAATCGTTGCAACAGATGCCTTATTTGTAACTAGTTCTACTCAACAAATAGGTGATGTAGGCATTGACCAATGGAACGTTAGTAATGTTGCAAATATGAGTCTAATGTTTGAAAATACTAGCGGAAATTTAGGAAATTTATCACAATGGAATACTCAAAGTGTTACAAATTTATCAGGCACGTTTTCTAAAAGTAATGTTGAACCTTTTGTTGCATGGAATACAGGCAATGTAACTACTCTTAGCGATACATTTTTTGGCGCTGAGGGTAATATAGATTGTAGTGGTTGGAATACTATAAATGTTACAAACATGTCAAAAACATTTGGAACAAACTTTGGTTATGTGTTCCCTTTAGGTGCTTTTGTTAATAAGTCCAAAGTAAAAAGAGATTTGTCGGGTTGGAATGTAAGCAATGTAACTAATATGGCTAATATTATGAATGGATATAATGGTGATCCACAAATTGATAGTTGGGACGTTAGTAGTGTAACAGATATGAGTTATGCCTTTGGTGCGGCTTATTTGAGAACAAGTGATCCAGGTGGTAATCCTATAAATGCAGATTATAATAGTAGTATAACAATGGATCCAAGTGGATGGGTAACAAACAGTTTAACCACCGCTCAAAACACATTTAGCGGTAGCACACTTAATAGTAATCTAGGAGCATGGAATTTAAGTTCAATAACAACTATGGCAAATATGCTTGATGATAGTGCTATGAGCACAGAAAATTACAGCAAAACACTAATTGGTTGGGCAAATTTTGTAAGTAATGCTGGTGGTTCACCGTCAAGCATAACATTAGGAGCCGCAAATGTTACATACAATAACACAACTTATACAGGCTCACCATACAATGATGCAGTAGCCGCCAGAGCATATTTAGTAAGCTCAGGAGGTTCAAACCCAGGTTGGACAATTACAGATGGTGGACAAGCATAAAAATAACAAACAAATAACGATATAGGATACAACAACGGAGAATATGAATGGCTTACATGAAAACAAAAAAGAAGAAAAAGAAAAAGAACAGAGGAACAAAGAAGTAGATTGGGGTGCTTACTTTGACAGAATTGCCAAAGTATGTCCTTGGTCAAGGCAGTATTATATGCAGGATAAAATCCTCCATGCTAAAGTTGGTAAACCAGGAACGGAACTAACTTTTGTTGCTGGCTTTTGTGCTAGTGAGCACGAAGCATTGTTATTAGAATACAATGAAGGAACTAGTATTGATACATTGTTATCAGTAGTAGAAAAAATAGAAAGTAAGTATTTGCACTTAGCGGCATTTTGGAGTCATCCAGATGAGAAGGATTTGAAC
>Ga0209336_10000219_pt1 | contig 28931 bp, 48 predicted proteins | sample LinPmetageLP32_FD_184042 | JGI IMG/M metagenome (GOLD analysis project Ga0209336, IMG submission 184042) | Marine viral communities from the Pacific Ocean - LP-32 (SPAdes) (version 2) | ecosystem: Environmental > Aquatic > Marine > Oceanic | place: Pacific Ocean | collected 2009-08-23
CACAAACCCTACAAGCAGTTGCTATTCTTTTTTTGTAGGTTCTATGGCTAGAAGTATATTTAGGGTCTTTTTCTTTCATTGTTTCCACCTAACTTCTATTTCACAAATTTTGCAATCTGTTTTACACTCTTCTCTATTTAGTTCGTGATACTCAATTGCTTCACTCCTACTAACTAGATATTTATCTTTCCAATTATCAAATCCTAACTCAATAGCATCGTCAAATTCCCATAAGCAAACATTTAATGTCTGTTCTAAACGAAACCTTTTATCTGGCATTTCTAATTCTTTACAAACCTCAAATGCTAAATTTAGTTTCTTTCTTTCTTCGGGATTGAAATCATCCAATATAGAAAGCACAGCCTTTCTGTAATTATCATAAGATAAATTACGAAAAGGCCGCAAATTAAAACACCTCAGATTTCGCAAAGACCACCGGCACACGCAAGTTCACCGGATAAATCAGTATTATCTTCCGACTCAACCACTTTAGTCAAGTCAATGTTTTCTAATAAATTATACATTTCATCGTATTGTTTCTTAGTAATAGTTTCAAATGGTGCTTGTTTATATGTCCCACCATCAAAAGGAAGAACAGCAAGACCATTGTAGTAATGTCTGTTAAACCACATCCATTCTGCAACATCATCCCATTCGTCTTCTTTGATTGAAATAGTAGCAGAAACATTGTGAGTATTCATACCATCAACATGACCATTACGAACCCAACGAATACTGAATTGTTTTACTCTTTCAAGTAAATCAAATACGCTCTCACTTCGGGTTGTTGCTCCCTTTGGTGCTTTCTGTGGAATGCTAATTACTGCTTGTTCAGTAGGATTAAAGTATTCATCTTCAACCAATTCAGGATGATTGTTAGCCAAGTAGCCATAAATTGCTTCATTCTTTCCTACACGAACACGGCGAATGTAATAATCATCATGCCATGCGTGAATACCGGAAGAAGAACCCAAAACAAGAGAAGTAGTTCCTGCTGGTTTAACACAAGTAATCCTACTTGCTTCCTTAATTCCAATAATTTTAGCAACACGGTGATTTTCAAGTTTGGCTTGTAGTGAAGCAGATTCAATATCTAGTTTTTCAACTACATTAGATGCAATACCTGTCATAGATACCCCCAATAGAGAATCTTTTTCGGTAGTCTTACGCCAAATATCACGAAGATAGTGGAAATCAGTATAACCTGCTTGAAGAGTACCTAAGAAAGATGCCGCTTTAACACGGTCTTCTAAATCTTTTTGTCCTTCAACAGTTGAAGCATTTACTTCTGTTAAATTACAGAATTGGAATGGTCGCAAAGCAATTTCACAGCATGGATTAGTTCCCCAATCCTTGTCATTACTGAAATAAATTCCCGGCTCTCCAGAACCACTTAATTGAATCCTTTCCCATACATTCATAAAGAACTCTTTATTGATTCTATGTCTTAGTAGTACTGCTGAATTGTTTGCTCTTCCTCGTTGTGGATTATTAACATACCATTCTCCTGCTTTACAAGCAAGCATTTTAGAATCATCAGCACTAAATAGGCTAATCATAGCGGCACGACGAATACCACCAGCGAGGACAGCATCAGCCAAATGGCACATAATATCATGTGCTTGAATAGGTTCTAACTTAGAACCATTAGGGATATTTTGTAAAACACCTTCAACCTTTACTAAACATTCACGCAAAGGTTGAGGTCCGGGGGCTTTTCCACCAGAAGTCTTCAATAAAGAACCTTTAGGTCTAATATCAGAATAATCAAACTTAGGGCTATCTTTCTTTACGCCCATATAGCATTCCATAAGAACCTTTACTGCATCAGCCCAACCTTCAATCGAATCATTAATTAAGTATCTGCGTTGTCTTGAATCATTTGGTTGTCTTATTTCTGGTAATTGTTCAATATGGTGGCGTTGGACAGAATACCCAACCCCCGTTCCACCGAGAAGTAAAAACATAGATTCACTAAAAGCAATATAGGAGTCAATAGGCATATAAGCGCAGTTATAGACCCTATTCGGGCTAATTTCAACAGGCTTACCACCAAACTGCATAGAACGCATTGACGGTAAGACCTTTCTGGTTCTAACATAATTTGTGTAAATCTCATTTATCTCATCTCTTAATTTTGGATATGTTTTAATGTGCATATCCTGATTGCGGGTGACTATCTCATCCCATGTTTCTCTTCGTTCATTTTCCGGTAAAAACCTTGCATATTTCATATGTACGGTAATGTCGGATAGTATCTGTATTGCTTTGTTTTCAGTCATGTTTAACACCTGTATTTGCTTGCTTTTGGCAATTCTAGGAGAGAAGAAAAGGAATATAGCCAATCTGAATTTTTATAGATAACCCATTCCATCTCTTCAATAAATTCCCAGTTATCAAAATCTTTGAAAGCGATTTGTCCATGCTTATCAATAAGCAAAGAAACACTATCAAAGGTATTGCCTTGATAATTTATTATTGAGTGGCCCTTAGCACAGATTCGGCCTCTTTTGCCCTGTGCTATTGTATAATTTTCAGCATAGAAGTCCGGTTTAAAAACGGCTTTTTCTTCTATAACTATCGGTTGGTTCATTTTCCAACCTTTTGTTTCAAGAAACAATTTTAATGCTTCTTTTGAGAGAAAGTTGTATAAGTCCATAGTAGTCACACCTAAAAAGGGGGCGAGGTTTGGCCTTACGGCCATACCCCACCCCGATTATGCGACTTGTGAGCGGCTTAAGAACCTATCTTATCCGCCGACAATAGCAGGTGTCAAATCAACAGAAGTCACTTCATCCCAATTAATTTGGGTGATGTTTTCCCTTGTCACCATGACGCTATCAACGAACACCCAATGAGTCGGGTGTGTGTCAATTTGCTCAAGAATGCCTTCGCTTTCCATCACAAGGTCAGTATGGCCAGTTTCGTTCAAAATTCGTAGTTTAATCATTCATATTCCTCCGTTGTATTATTGCTACCCGCTACACCCTTATAAACGGATGCGGTAGGGGCTGTCTTTTCATTTCTGTTCATTTCTTTCTTATTCATTTTTTCACTTCCTTTTTTTAGTATTGGCTTTCATAAGCCCTGTCTTCTTTCTCAAAACTCCTTTGTTCCAAAAGATACGCGTCTAGTAGCGAATCCATTTTTACTTGTAAGTTTTCGATGATACCTGCGATAATCTTTCGATTGTAGCCTATCCATATACGATGGTAGGTATTAACAATAACCTTAGGTTCATCATTTTCATTCATAGTAATTACGATTGGTGGTAACTCGCTGTCATCAACAATCCTAAATTCAACTTTCTTTTCCTTCTCCATAATATTCATACATATTCCTCCATATCAAAATTTGGTAGCACTTTGGCAACTACCTCTCCATTTTCGTCATATTGCTCAAGCATAATTTGCTCAAATACCCACTTAGCATCTTCGTGAATAACTAATCGAGTATTGTCTGAGTTATTAGAAAATAATGGACATTCCACATTCTCAACAAATCTCTTTTGTAATTCGACTACCAGTATTTCAGAATACGCCACAGTTTGTTCTTTATCTAAACCAAGTTCACTTTCTTCAACAATACTCATTACTTGATTAAGAGTTATGAAGCCCTGCTCGAATAGAAGATTTAGCACCTTTCTATCAATTAGTCCCATCATGTCGTATTCCTCCGTAGTTATATTGACGGTCATGCCATCACCTGCAACCATGCTACAAGGTAGTCTTTGTTCTTTGCGGCTACAAGTGCATCAAGTCTTACATAATCGGGATTATCTTCACTATCCAAAATACCAATCATTGTATCTGCAAGCAACTTAGCCAAGAAACTTGGACTCAATTGAATAAAAACTTGTGATAGATTCTTACTCATTTGCATCTTCATATTCTCATGTGCCAAACATTGAACACATTGAACACGCATCATCACATCATGTTGATAGTCCGGTTGTAGCGTATATCCTTGATTATTACATTCTTCACAATTCATTCTTCTTCCTCCACAAATAGAGTTGGGCTTTCCATAATTGCCTTCTCAATGTTTTGGCGAGTAGTTCCAGCAGGGTTTCTCCACTTTTTTGCTAATTTCTCCCAAGCACCTAAAGTATATCTCATTCTTCTTCACCTACTTTAAAATAGTCGTTCAATTTTCGTAATTCTAGCAATATTTGATATAGCAATTCTTCTGTTATTTTCATTCTTCTTCCTCCAGTTTGGCATTATATGTTTGGTTGAATGCCTCAACCTTTTTTGCCATCATATTATCATAATGGTCTTTAGGCCACCAATTAGGCGGCTGTGTTTTCCAAGTGGCAAATTCCCACTTTCCTTCGAGATAGTAATGTCGATAAGACCGAATAACAAAATCCCAAGTATGTTCTTCTTGGGGTAGTCGGTATTTATCAAACATAGCAATAGATACCGGAGTAAGTTTATTCAAAGGATAATTGTGATTTTCAATCAATTTACGGTATGAACCGCAATCAACAATTCTTTTCTCCGTTCCGTGTTTTTTCTCATAACGATGAGTGTATTCAGAACAAAGGAACACACCGTGATATAAAAGCCAATCAAAGTTAGCGATAGATTGCCTCGCCCAAATGGTTGAGGGGTGGTTTAGCATGGCTGGCTTCATCAATGGCGAGTCATTATGCCAATGAAATTCCTTAAGTTCGTTGAGAGTCGGCTCTTTACCATGTTTTTCAATGTATTCCATGTAAAGAATGTTAGTATGAAGCATTTGACATGTTTCAGTAGGCATCTTGACAATATGTTTGTCAAGCATTTCTATTGCTGATTGACTTGGGCTTTTTGATAGTGCGAATATATTCATTCTTCTTCCTCCTTGTATAATTGTTCACATGTGCATCTATATCCATGCCAATGAGTAACTTTTTCCATAAGATACATTTCATATTCTTCACTCCATCGTTCTGTTTCAAACTCAATTGAGTCAAAGTCAATCTGGGTAATATGATTACATTTCTTATGGTGAAATAAACCATGTTCGTCTGTATGATGATGATTTTTTTCATCATAGAATTGATTCATACATTCTTGACACCTACATAGTATCATTCTTCTTCACCTGCTAACATATCATAAGTTAGTCCTGTTGCTTCTATTTCCATTCGCAATCTATGTAGTTGCATCCATGTTATTCCAAAGTTTTCATATATGCTTTCGTCATAACAGTTGTTAATTTCTGCTATGTATAGAATCATTCTCTTGTATAGTTCTTCATTAACTATCATTCGGATTCCTCCACAACACAGTGAGCATCTAGCAGAATGTTAATTACATCTACAATCGCATCATTTACTTCGTAGTCCATACCATTGACTTGTTCTCTTGCTACTTCTTTAATGTAGCAAAGTAGGGCAAATTCGGCATCTGTTATTTGTATTAGTTCTTTCATAATTTTAATCTCCTTATTGATTTTTGGTATGCTTCATAGTGGCGCATACCATTAGCCACGAATTGTTTATACAGTATTTCTCGCTGTTCTTCTAAGGCTACCAATCTATTCAAGAACTTTTGCTTGAACAGGTGGTGGGAGCCAATTGGGATTATATCTTTCATATATTTCATTATAACAACTTCCGCATATTTTTACTATTATTTTTTCTTCTATTTCAATCAGTTTCAATGTTTGAAACTCCATCAACATATACATTGATGCATTAAGCCCGCATGAAGCGCACTTAGGACTGTGTTTTGTTTTTTCTTCTGTAACGAAGAATTTCTTTATCCAATTTATCATACTATCAAATCCTTTATTTTGGGGGAAGGGTGGACGAACCACCACCCATCAAGAAACCACATTTCTGCGGAGTGAAAACTTTCCCTTCATTACCCTATAAAACCCAAATACAAGTTGAACTTAATCAACGAGAACTTATCCTAAAATTCGCTTAAGTGTTCTTAGATGATGAACATCTAACTGAATACCTTCCATAAGCATTTCTTTTATTACCACATAACTTCTAATATCTGAAGATATGTGGTTTTTTGGAACAAAATCAGGAAGACCGTAATAATCTTTTAGGGTTTCAAAGTTTTCATTACTTGCTGAAAGAATTGTTTCCGCATGTTTTTTGCGCCTTTCCTTTGCAAGTTCTCGTTCCTTTTCAACTTCAATAGCCCTAATTTTTGCTAGCCTTTCTCTTTCTTCACGACCTTCTTCCCAAGCAATCGCCTCAAGTCGTCTTTTTTCTTTCAAAAGAATCATTCGTCGTTCATTTTCTATCTTCTTAATCCTTTCCCGCTCAATCTTTCTAGCCGTAATTTCTGCATGGGCGGCATTCTGACGATTAATCTCAGTAGTGTGTCTTTTTGCTACAACCCTGTGTTGCTCTCGCAAAGCATGGAACAGAATCAAATCTGTCCAAAGTCTTTCATTGGGATAACCATACTTATTCAGTTGATTTTTGGGGTTATTGGGGTTATCCCAACGCCATGTAATAGAAGCCATTCGATAACCGTAATCTCCGAATTTTCCAGTTGCCCTTGTTTTCGGTTGATAACGGTATTGGTATTGGCGAGTTATAACATTAAATGTAATATCACTTCTTTTATTATTGATAACCAAATCAATGTCTTCGATTGCATCATACATTTCATTAAAATGCTCACCATGTTCATCCCACCAAGCATCACGCTTCATAACAGCCACACGGTCTTTTAACCATGTTTGAATTTGAACATCAGTAACATCTTCGGCATTGATGCCAGTATCACGAACAATTTCACGAATAATTAGATAAGCACCAATATGGTCCGAACCAACGCATTCGTGAACACCTGTAACAGTATTGCGAATTTCAAAGTGATAAACTACTGGATGCCCACACAAACAATGCCCTGCATGCCCATTAGTCCAATCAGGATGGTTATTGTCAAACTTTTGTTTATAGACCCTACCTGTTGCTTCCCATTCATCTTTCGCTTCTTCATAGGTATCAGCATAAGATAGTTCAACCATCTTTCGCTTTAAAATGCGGTCCCAGCGACCGTCACCTAAATCCCTCTTTGCTTCAATTATTTCTTCCATTTCTATACCTCTTTCTTTTAGCGTTTAATTCATTTTTATTCTTTTCGTAATATTTTTGTTGTGTTTTCTTTAACGAAACTTTTCCTTTTTCGGTTTTCGACCATTTGCTACGACGAATCCTATTTGCCTTTAGTTTATATTTAGTACGGTACTTATCAATTACTTCGAAAAATATTTCGAATTTTATCATACCTAACTTGAACTCATCTTTGATTATGTTCCTAAGAACATTGAACTCTTCTTCACTGATTTCCTCCCAAAGAGAATAAGTAGTGATTGGTCGCTTTTTGATAATGTGTCTCATCTGTCTTATTTCCGCTATAGAAATAGCGAATATTTCACAAAGAAACACATTAGTCTCGGTTGAAATGTTACCTTTCATTTTTATTCCTCAATTCTTTGGTCTTGGACCAACATAATGCAGATTCTTTTTAGCCCTTGTAATAGCAACATAACAAATGTTGCGTTCTTCTTGTGGGTTAGTTGCCTTCGGGTGTGGCATCCTATCAGTAGCAAGAATATAAACATTGTCTGCTTCAAGACCCTTTGCCTTGTGAACGGTTGAGAGCATAATATCTCCTTTTTTGCTACCATTGAAAACTCTTTCAATTTCTGCAAGTATTCCACCAACCGTATCAGCACGACCAGCAAAGATTCTTACACATTTTCTTTTATCTTCAAGAAGATTTGCTTGGTTTTGTTTCTTGGCATTGACAAGACGCATATATTGAATATTAAAATCAATGTCATAGAGTTCAACAAACTCTTTACTGCTCATATTACTGTGCTTAGTAATCTTATTGACAGCATTAACAATCCCTTTTGTCATCTCTCGCCCGTTAATGTAGGCTGATTTACCCTGAGATAGCATCTCATAAAAAGCACTCACTAAAGGAGCATTGTATCTGCAAAGAACCATATCATCCTTAACTGGATTAAAGTGCGAATCAACATAAACCGCACCTTTCTCAGCAGTATCGAGGCAATTAAAGTCCTTGACATACCGATTTGCTTCATAAACGATATTCTTTGGGCATCGCCATGTGAGAGTCATTGGAAAATGTGTCACTGTTTTACCCATGTTTTTCAAACGCTTGGAAAAAACATCCATTGAATTTGAGTCTGCTCCACGGAAGCCGTAAATTGCTTGGTTTTTATCACCCACAATAATACATCGGCCATTTGTAGTGCATCGAACAATCAACTCTCTTTGCATTTCGTTGAAATCTTGTGCTTCATCGACAAATAGAACATCGAACTGTGGAAGTGACCATTCTTTAACTAATGGCATCCAAATCATATCATCATAATCAATTTGACCAGTATTAGCCAAACAGTCTTCAAGGATAGTTCCGATATTATCCATTCCAATTTCTTCATCAGAAGCGGTCTTGAATTGAATGTTATAAGTATCAATTAATTCACGAACCTTGTCTTCGTCGGTATGGTCAATCATTGAACCCTTTACCAAACCAATTAACTTACTTAATTGATATGCACTTTCATAGTCACGACCCAAAGCGGGAATAGAATCAATGATGTTCTTTACCTTATATCCGCTAACTTTAGGGCGAAGTCCTTGTTTAAAGAATGCACCAAAACCAAGTGCGTGAAATGTCTTTGCATCCACTCCTTCCGGTAGTCGGTGTTGTAGTTCCTTTTGAATTTCTTTATTAAAGCAAAGAAAGCCCCGCTTTAGATGATTTGGTAGTCTTCCTGATGCTTCAACAATAGTGAATGTTTTACCAGTGCCAGCACCAGCATTTACTACAATATCATCGTTAGTTTTTTCAATGGCTTGCCATATCGCTTCTTGTTGTGCGGTTCCTGTTATGTTCATTTTTATTCCTCCTTAATTGCCTTTATTGGTAGGCTATATACCATTTCGATGAAATTATCTTCTTCATCCATTACTACTTCTGCAAGATTATCAAAGATAAAATTGTCTGCTTCTTCTGTCAGTGTGTAAGTAGTTCCTCGATTAATTTCAACAGTAACGAAAGTAATTCCGTGACCTAAAAATCTTCGCCTAAGAGCCGACATGTGCGCTCTAACTGCATTCTTCAATGGTAGTTTAGTTAGTGAATCAGCACCTTTTACTGTAAGTGCGTCTGCTAACTCACCCTTTGTTGCAGTTTTGTGGTTCATTATATAATTCATCAGTATTTCTTGTTCAATTTTTATTAGGTTTTTGTTCATGTTATTTGCCTCATTTGTATTAGTGAATAGGAGGGCGAAGGAGATACGAATTAAGCCGATTAAGGCAAACTACTTCTTGTTGCACCCGTTTCGATGTTACTCTCAACTTCGCCCATGAATGGTGGAACTTATCGGATTTGAACCGATGGTCGCTTGGTTATGAGCCAAGTGCATTAACCAAACTATGCTAAAGTTCCATTTAGTGCTGAAGGCAGGATTTGAACCTGCGAATCTTTAAGAACAGGAACTTAAGCCCTGCGGTTTTAACCATGCTCACCCACTTCAGCGTTTTGTTTGAAAAAGAAATTTATTCGACAAAGTTTGAAAATGTCAGTTTTCTCGATTTCAGCAATGCTATGCCCTCTTCCAGTATATAAAAGGCGCTCCCTGCTCCCCACAGAAACGATAGAAGTGGGTAATAAAAATCAATGGCTCTAAAAACCCTATTGATGGACATACCACAGGCGGGAGGAAAACCACGCCGAACCAAGAAACGACGAGCGGAGATGCAAAAATGGTTTTATTACCGAATAAAACTCCCATGTGGTAAAAAAAGAAACAAAGGGGGGCGAACCCCCCAATGTTTCGGCTATCTTAATCCGCAGATTAAGTGATTAACTTCTAAGTGAATTAAATTCACTCTTCGGTTGTTTCTTCTGTTGAAAGAAGAGAGTTGATGTTGCCATCCCAAGAACCATCACGAACCATACCCGAAAGTTTGTTTCGCATTTTCTTAGTTTGAGCCGATGCAAATTCATCAGCAGATTCGTAAAGGCCGCCACCGGACTTGGTGTGCTTAAACGACAATGACGACATAATGCCATCATGGTTGTAATAAGCCAAGTTTGCTTCATGCACAACACCACAAATTCGGTCAATTGCGACACGAACGCTTGCTGGCACACTGCTCTTTTGTCCACGGCGGAACGGAGTTCCGTCACGACCCTTAAGAAGAGCCTTAAGCGCGTTTTGTGCGGCTTCTTGCTCACTTGGGTTTTCCTGTCCTACTTGGAGGTGCAATTCAACAACTTGTCGAAGTGCGGCATCCAATGTTTCATCTGCTTCTAAATAATCGTTAATCTCTATACATAGAGAGTCCCACTTTACTTGTTCCATATTTTTCAATCCTGCCCAGTTGGGCATTATTGCTACCATCTAACCATATATAAACCGATGTGGTTTTGAGCAATAGGGAGTGAATCTCCATCATCGAGATTGCCAAACTCAACTTTATCATTAGTGAAAATCGAAGCCACAGAAAAACGAGCCGTTTTTTTCTTTCCCCATTCTAAGAAATTCATTTTGAATCAATTGTTAGATTTCATGCAATTTCAACTTCTGAAAAATGACTGATTCATCCTATTGTCAATCCTACCCATTTAGGATTGAAAAACGCCGTACTGCGGCCATGCGTCCTATTCATCCTATTATCCTATGGGGGGGTGTGTCTTTCTCAAGAGAGAGGGGTTCTCATAAGTACCACAATAAACATAGGTTATGGTGTTCCCTGTGGTGAGACTAAGGGGGGTATAGGATAATAGGATAATAGGATATATAATAATAAATATATTAATATTTCATACTTATGAACACAACCCCTTCATTTCTTGAAGGTTAAGCATCCTACCGAATAGGATGGATGGTAGGATGGACTTTTTCACCACTATAGTATAGTATATTTATACGATATATGATATAAGTGCAATAGGAATTGACTATATCAAACATACTCTATTTTTGGTATATAATAATTGTACCCAAATAACACATACGAATGACAATGGAACTTGGTTGCGCTTTGGTTCTGCGACCTCGATATAGAAAAAAAAGAGAACGGAGGGCCGAAGCCCCCCATTCCCACACAATCGAAGAAAACACACTCAAACCTACTCAATCCCACCTTGACGCCAATTGGTCGGCTTTCAACGACTCCAATTCTCGATAACAATCATCACAAATGAATTGGTCCGAATCATGATAATCATCCAAAATGCAGATGGCGCATATGTCAAAGGTATTGTTTGATTCAATCATTGGTTTCACGCTCACAAACGCAGAATGTCTTGAGTCTACGCCAAGCATCAACCAATGCCACCCGATGATGAGCGCATTCATTATCAAACCATGTTGTGCAGTTCCCGTTTTTGCATGTTATTGTTTTTTTCATTCTTCCTCACCTTCTATTCTTGTCAGTTCTTCCCTTCGGGCGTTGTTCTCCACGAAAGCAATCAAATAATCAAGACGAATCTTGATGGCTTCTTTCAGTGTCATTCTTCTCCCTCCGTTTTTACCGATGGTTCCGTATTGTTTTGCTTGTACCAATCGGTACAATCATCACGATGCAAAAACCAGTGTTCTTGAAAACTTTCCTTTGTCACAGTGAAAGCGACGGTTGTTTTGGTAAGTGCCCGATATGTGCCTTCGGGCTTTACCTCAATCAATCGCTCAAAAATGTGCATTGGAACTTGATGGTGTGCTATTGTGTAGTCTGTTTCCATTTCATTCCACTCCGTATTTGCTTTCCATTTGTTGTCGAAGTTCTTCATCAGTCACCATTTGCATAGCGATGGTGAAGTATTCCAACGAATACTCCGAATCGACCCAAACTGGGATGTTTGGGTTGTATTCATCAAATTCAAATTCAACCGCCTTCATAATATGAAGGTGGCTCAATGCTTCGGTTAGGTATCTTTGTAGGGCTTGTATCATGTTTATCACTCCTGTTGCTACTAATTGGGTGTTTGATATATGATTGGGTCGACAAAGCACACCATATGGTACTGCTTTGTTGCCTTTAGGCGTACCTCGAATTGAAAGCATAAAAAAAAGCCCCCCGACCCTCGAAAGGGCCGGAAGGGTGCAACATGAGGCAAGACGAATCAATCACTCAATTCACTCGGAGTCGGAGACCTCCGATTTTTCGGCCTTTGGTTCGGGAAGGGCCATCCCTGTGAGATTATCGCCGTTAAGCGAACCGTCCCAACGGTTTTCCTTGATAGCCATCTTCAATTTTCGATTAACCGAAGAAGCCATGTCTGCGGCCCATGATTCAATTGAATCATAGTGGCCGATTGATTCACCACGCTGTCGTGGGTGCATAACATCAAGAATGAGGTCTGCTTCACCAATTGAAGCAAAGGCATTCTCGATACGGGTTGTGACAGAATCCACATTTGCACTTTGCTCCGCCGTGAGGTTGGATTGAATACCTCGACGGATTGGGGATTTTGGGAGTGTACCACACAATGAGCGAACTGAAGCCCAAAACTTATCTCGGTCTTCGTCGGTTGTTGCGGTCAAACCTGCTTGAAGTGTTGCTTCGATAACGGGGCCAAGGGCACCAGCATCATTCGCATTCAACCAAGTTAAAATCTCGTTTGCTTTTGTTTCGTATTTTGTTTGTTCCATAGTTTTCACCTGTCCTATTCGTTTGTGAACGAATGATTGGACGCCTCGCCTCACGAAGCACTACTAACCGGAGGTTTAGTATATATTCAAGCCGACAAAGCACACCATATGGTTGTATAGGCTTCTTTGTTATCATTCCTATTGAAACCCTAAATTTTAAAATAAAAAAAGACCCCACCCCCGCCGAAGCGAGGATGAGGTCGGTTTGAGTGGCCCTTTCGGGGGTGTTGACCTTGCCAAGTAGGTCTTTTGCGTCAATTTATCGAATTGATTCACCAGTCGGTATTCATGCGAGTCGACTCGATGTAGTATCGAGGTGTTGCGACCATATCAACTGCGTTGTTGAAATTTGTCACATTTGCTCCACGAACGGTTCCTGTCATTTTCACGACTTTCATCATGATTGTACGAACATGTCGCTTCATGATTCGATTGAGTGCCTTTTCCGCACCACCTCGATGTTTGTAAATCGTTGTGGTGCAGTATGCGTTTTCGTCTTCTCGGTCAATTATCTTGTAAATTTCCATTTGAGTTGCCTCCAGTGAATATAGGGGAAATTAGATATTAAATAGGGTTAACAAAGCAACCATATGGTACTGCTTTGTGCAAGTACCCATTCAAACAAAAAAATAAGAGAGAAACCGGCCCGAAAGCCGATTTCCCCCTTTATCCACGATTTCGAGCGTTTTATTCACCACTCCACCTTAATCAATGAGCCATCCCACAATTCACCGTTCAAATACCACTCAAAGTCTTTTTGAACAATGTTCACCATATTGAAACCGTTCAAGCGTTCCTTAGTTGTCGTTGTTTGCCATCCAGCATCACAAATCCATAATTCGCCGTGTTGTGTCATTTCAGCAATAACATTACCATGAAGGTGTAAAAACCGGCGACCATGAACAATTTGAACCCATGTATTGCCTCGCTTGAAGTCTTGGTTGTTCCTAAAGGCTCGTATTGCATCTATCGTTATTTGTCGCACCATAGTATGTAGGTTTTAGAAGGTATATAATTGGGTAAAGCAAAGCATACCATATGGTTGTGGAATAGATTATCTATATAGTTCTATGTATTAGAGTATATTGGCATTTATTTTAATTATAATTCATTGATTCTATTAAGATTTAGCCTCTTCGTTTAGATAGTTTTAACTCATATTGAGTCTATGGTGGTTTATACATAGATAATCTATAGTATCTATATATATCTATGATATTGACTCTATTAACATATATGCATCTACAACCATATGGCTTTGTTCTAAATTTTTTATTTAATTAATTTATTTATTTAATAACTTAATTAATGCTTATTTAATGATAATAACATATAATAACATACTATTAAGCAAATAATCGGCATATAGAACAACATATTACCCCTAGAAACGATACGCTTAATACCCAATACACATAGGCATTAGCAGGGGAGTCCTATGAATAGTGATAATGAGGTAATTGAACAGTTATCCGCTATCATTGAATCTATTAATCCCATACTCGAAGATATACGAGCAAACTCCACAAAACGCAATATACAGACCACTAAAGAGAATAAGGTCATATTGAAAGAAATAGCATATAAATTAAAACTATTAAAAGAAGATGTTATTACATTAATGCATCCTATTAAAACTAAACAAACAAAACTATTTAATTAATTATATTAATAATAACTATTTTTAAACTGGGAATACATAATAAAACAATTAAAAAAACGCGCTAGTGCCACAAAAATTCCGCCACATTTTTTCAAAAACAAATTCGATTATAAGCAATAAACAGGAAAAGGATTATTATGACTTGGAAAGAAATATTAAAAAATGAATGGGATGATTCTAAATTAATCAGCAAAGGGAAAGAATTGTTAAAGGTAGATTGGGAGAAACTTACTCCTGCTACTGGTGACTTTGAACATAAATGCCGTATTTGGCTTGAAAAGTACAATGATGTAGAGAACACAATTGAATTTAAGAGAACCGGCAGAAAAAAGAACCCTGTCATTATGGAATTAAAAGATAAAATATCTCGCAAATATCACGATGCCTTAAAAGCGAGAAAGGAATATCAATAGAAAGAGTTTGACAGGAAAAACAAGTAGGGCGAGATACAATGAGTTGGCAAGATATACTAAAAATGCCTCATGTAGGTAAATTACACGGAAGGCATGACCGAGGGGATGTTATTTTTTATAACGAGCCTAATCCAGTTAAAGGTGAAGTGTTTGACAACGAATACTTACAGGAAAGAAGTCGTGGTTGGGGTGGTTCAAAGGCAGGAGGCTATACATCTACCTTAGCAACCGAATTTGACGATTATGAAGTAAGTAATTATGGCAGGGTTAAAAAAGATGGGCAGATAATCAAACCAACAGAAAGGGGAGATAAATACTCTACAATGCTTTATGGAAAAAGAGGCGATAATGATAAAGTAAGAGTATATGTTCCGTGGAATTTTCATTTAAAGTACCTGCCTGAAAACACTGATGAATCTGGTAATTTACTTCCCGTCAATGAGCGAACAAATAAGAAAGACTACGAATTTTTGTATTGGGTTTAATAGGGGATAATAACATGACTTGGCAAAATATACTAAAGGAACTTTCTCCTAAACAGAAGAAATTAGACCGTAATAAAAACGGTGAAATTGATGGTGAAGATTTTGCCATGCTTAGAGAAGAAAAGGTTTCAAAGGAAATTAAGACATTCGAGAAGGATAAGAACGAGGCTGCATCAGCAGCAAATTTGTCCGATTTGCGAAGCCAATTAAAAGATGCTCCTAAATACATTAAGACAGCATTAAACGAAATCGAAAGATACTTAAAAGGTGAATGATATGACTTGGAAAGATGAATTAAAAAAAGCGACTACTTCACAGATTAAAATATCTTCGGAACTAGAGCAAGAAATAGAAGAGGCTCTAGAAAAGGTTTTAGATGATTTTGATTACAATAATAAAATGGTTGTAGAAAATGCTAAGTCTGAAACTAAGCGTTTGAACAATAAAATGGAATTAAACGAACAATCGTCAATTGATGAAAGGTATATTGCTATGGCGGCAATAGAACAAATGATTGAAAGAATGATTAAAAATTACGAAGACGATTACTTTAGAGGCAAGGCTGAGTTTGAAGGTGACTATTAATGACTTGGTTTAATTTAAAAGGAGTGAATGATATGACTTGGCAAAACATTCTAAAAGCAGACTTTTCGTTTAGAGATGTTATTAAAAATTCAAGAGGCGTATATAGTGGTATTTTTGACCGTATTCAAATGACACCGGACCTTAGTAAATTAGGCGGTGCTGTTTTAGGAGATGCTCTTAAAGTAGTTGAAGGTATTGATGGTATGACTGTTGCTGATAAAAGAAAAGCGGCTGAAGTTGTTTTAATGGAACCTATGCTCATAGGTCTTGATATGATGAATGACCCTTCTATGGAAAAAGACCTTGATAATTTAATGGAAATGAGAGTGACTACTATTTCTCAAGAAAAAGATGAAGAAGGCGAAGAAGCCTTATCTCCTGAACAAATTGGTACTATTGAAGGAATTGCTAATCAAGCAGCACAGAAAGTTCACGATGAAATGAAACAAACAATCAAGAAAACACTTCAAGATAAATTCGGTGAAGAGTTGCTTGGAGCCGAGAAACAAGAAGTAATGGAAGGACTTCTTGAAGTTGTTTCAAGTCAAGAATTTGTCGGATATACCGCAGTTGTATTAAATGCTTTAATTATCAAAGTCGCTAAAGAATCTGAAGAAAAAGCAAAAGAGTCGGATAATGAAGTTGAAGTAAATCCTGATGAAGCCTTTCCGGAATCTTTCTATGAAAGAGAAAGAACAATGAAATCTTGGTTTGATAATATTAAGCGGTGATTTCCTTGTGGTGGGAAATTTTAAAGAATGCCAAGTTGTCTGGAAAGGCAAAAGGCAAATCTTTTGATGCCTCTAAGATTAAAATCAATATAGATAAAGATGATTGTTGTGAAAAGTTCTGGTTAAAGATACAGCGTTTTTTAAACGACAATAGTATTGTTATTGATAGTCTTACTAAATTGCGGTATAATCCAGATTATGATTTTAAAGGAATTGGGCATAGGGTGTTTGAATATGAGGCTAATGGGCCAATCCTCTCTTCTGAAAAACCATGTGAAGACTCGGCGCACATTTATTTACAACTTATTAAGTATGCAAGAGAAATAGGCTCGATACCAGACACCGGTTCATTGCAGGAAATGATTTTACCTTTTGAATTAAAACACTATGAGAATAGCAAATACCCCGATAAAGATATAAAAGAATGGGAACAACTTAAAGATTCATTTTTTAACGAAAAGAAAAAATTGAATAGTGTCATTAGAAAATGTCCAGATTTAGTTGCAGCAATTAGAGAAAAAGGGGAGCCGTTTTATTGATGTGGTGGAATATACTCAAGAACACCAAACTTAGCGGTAAGGCTAAGGGTAAAGGTTCTTCCTTCGATGCTTCTAAAATTAAGATTAACATAGATAAAAATGATTGTAAGAAAAAACTATTACAATACATTAAAAATGCAGGGTCATTAAACTCCCGCGCTAGTAAGAATATTTTCGTATTTAATCCCGTTGGAATAATTAAAGGGACAAAGGCCTTTAAAAACTTACCAGAAGAAGATGCTTGTGAAATAATAAAACTAATAGATTCTAGTTGGATATTGACTAATACTTTCATTCTTGATTTATTGGGATATAAGTATGAAAAATTGACCAATAATGAAGACATACTTGATGCAAAGGTAGGAAAATACACATTTAGAAGATGGATAAGAGCGGGTGGGACTATTACTAATAAATCACAGAAACAACTGTACATAGAGTATTCATTTGGATTAACTTCTAATTTGCCAGCAACTGGAATTTATCCGTCTTGGGCTATTATGGCTATAATTAGAGAGGCGGATTGGCCTTCTTCAGAATGGGATTGGAGGAAATAATATGAATTGGTGGAATATACTCAAGAATGCCAAGATTAGTGGCAAAGCAAAAGGTAAAGGTTCTTCCTTCGATGCCTCCAAAATTAAGATTAATGTTGATAATCGAGATGATTGTAATATGAAACTACAAGAGTGGGCAAATAAATTAAAGAATTATGATTTGCTAATGAAAAAACGCTTTGAAAAAAATAAACTTTTCCAAAAACATTTTGAAATTGTAAAAGACAAAACCCAACCGCAATTTAAGAAATTTATCCTACATCAAAAAGGTGAGCAAGAGGCTTCCCATTTACGCGAAAATACTTATTTTTATTACAATCCTGTTCCTGAAGAGGTCGCCTGTAAAGCAATTGATATGCTGGAAAAATTAAGCAATCGGGAAGGCGAACAAACAGATAGTTTGGAGATTGACGGTATTAAGTATTCTTGGTCGATTAAAATGAAGCGTGACCGTGTAGATAATCGTGCAGAACTTATCATTTTGGTGGGTGGGGTCATTAAAGTTTTATTGAGTTGGGAAAATGGAGTAGATACTAGTTATGGAACGGATGAATATAGAAGAGATTTAAAAGGAAATCAAGAAGATAATAATGTTTATCATTTGTCTGGATATTATGGAGGAACAAAATTTGGAAGAAGTTGGTGGAAATGATGTGGTGGGAAATTCTTAAGAATGCTAAAGTTAGTGGCAAAGCCACTGGCAAGGGTTCTAGTTTTGATGCCTCCAAGATTAAGATTAACATTGATGATAAAGACGATTGCTGTGAAGAATTTTGGAAAACCATTCAAGAATTTAAGAATGAACATATAATTGTTTTTAAGGTGATGGTAAGTGTTCGCCGGACAACTCCCACTTTTGGACGACAAATGTTTGATGGTATAGGCCATAGGTATTATGAAGGAGATACTTTAGTTATGCCCGTGTCTTCAAATAAACCTTGTTTGGATTCACGCATGTTGTTTAGTCTTTTAGAAGATATTTACTTTGATATTATCGAATCCGGCTACAAAGAAGTGGACAAGGAATGGAAAGAAATTGGAGGTCATGTAAAAGGTAGTATGTTTCCTTTTTTACCGAAACATTATTGGAAAGCCAATCTTAGACAAGTTAATGAGTGGCCCAAACTTGTAGGTAAATTTACCGAAGAGTATAATGATTTGTGGCTGAAGTACCAAGATTGTGAAAAATTAAAGGATGATACTATGAAGTGGCGGAATATGATTAAAGGCTCATGTTGCGATGCTTGCGACAACTTGAATAAGGAGTCCGGTGCTGTTGCTGGTATAGGCGGCTCGCACGATGGCGAATCGCAACCTAAGAAGAACAAAGCCCTTTACAACATAAAATACGGAGGTGGAAAAAATGACGAAGAAATCGACAATTGATGTTAATGGTAGCACAGTACAACTCCCACAATATAATTTTAGGAAAGAGTTTATTGCTTGGAAAAGAAAATGTGATAGTATTACTTCGGAAGTAATGGCTAGTACAGGTAGTAAGTATGCAGATTCTAATCGACAACAATATCCTCGGAGCCTTTACTTACAACTCAAAAACCATGTAAATAAATATCTAAGGCCCAACTCTAAAAATTCAGGCAACGATGGTATTTACCTTTTGCTTGAAAATGTTAATGATTTGGTGACAAAGAAACAGATGTTCTCAATAGATGACTTAGAAGACTTAAGAGAATTTAGAGATGCTATTGAAGAAATAGAAGACGATGAAAAACTAAATCCTAGAAATACCTTATTTACAAGACCTAGTGGTTGGAAGAAGGGTAAGAAATTACCAAAAGAAAATAAAACAAGAGCAGTAAATGAAATTACAATTACCAATGATTCTCAAGAAAAAATCTATGGACATTATAGAGATAATTATTTTGAGGATAAGTATGGTCTTCCACAAAAGAAGGAATGGTGGAGTACCGAAAAAAATACTGCCAATCCTCCATTAGCACAGGCTATTTATGGCAAAGGTGATTTAATTAAAGGTAAGGGTCTTTTAGATATTATTAACGATGCAATTAAGGAAATAAAAACAAAACCTATTCCAAAAATAGAATTAAGAGTTCAAAGAAATGCCGGCTCTTTGGCGGCGATACCATCTGTTAGAAAACAAGTTCTTGCTTTGCTAAAAAGGAATGATTTATTTATTGGGGGAAAGCCAAAGTTAAAGCAAATGGCAACTGTACTTCAAGGTATGGAATTTGTTGTTGGTGAAAAATCATTTGGTGGGCGAGCCTCTCCTACTAAAATTATTACTTTTATTGGAAAATTACCAAATTTTGCAGGTTCGGTTGACACCTTTTCATTGAAAATATTTGGACCTGCTGCTATGGGTTCTTTAATTATGGCGGTTATTGGAAAGAAAACCTACAAGTTAAAGAATGGAAATTATCTGGATATTAAAGGAAAAACAGAAGTGCCCAAAGAAGTAAAGAAGTCTTGGGTTGAACAACTTTGGAGGTAAGAATATGACTATAACTCGCAAGCGATGTGCCTTTTGTCAGCACGAACAAAGAGAAGAACTTGAAGCCGCATTAGAACAGGGTACTGTTAGTTGTGATGATTTAGACTCAAGAAACAATTGGAGAAGCGGCACTGCGGCCCAACATCAAAGAAATCACATGGGGGAATATACAAACAGTAGTAACCCAAAATGCAAGTTATGTGTGGACCCAATGCGAAAACATTACGAGGAAGCCCTTTCTAACGGTTCTATTACAAGTGACGCTATTTCTTCCGCATTAGACCTCTCAAAAACACAGGTGCAACGCCACATGAAGCACCACTTGGCCCCATTGGTACAGCAATCTGCGGCCACCATGATAGCGAAAAAGGAAGTAAATGAGATTGATTTGCTGAGTGCGAATGTAAAGAGATTAGATACTAAACTCAATGAACTATTCCTTAATACAGAATTAGAACCAAGAGAGATTGATAGTCTTACTAAACTCGCAAAAGAAGTACGGGAGTCGCTAAAGTACCTTCTTGAGTTCAAAGGCAAACTTATTCACAAGCGACAAGATACAATTATTGTCGCACAAATGCAGGTTGTTCAAGAAGTGTTAGCACAGAACAATCCGGAAATTTGGCTTGACATTAAGAAAAAAATGCAGGAGAGATTACAATGAGTTGGAAAGATATATTAAAAGAAGATTTGACAGAAAAAGTTATTGAAGCACTAATACCTTTTTATGGTAGCAGAAAAGAAGTAATAGGGAGTAATATTATGGGAGTTATGTATGAAGAAGAATTAAAAGATATGCCCCCATATACTAAAGATGATGTTAAGAGTTTAATTGAAGATATGGATTTCGCCGCCACTTCTTATAATGAGATGGAAAGAAAAGATTATCAAGAAACAAGAAATCAACTAAAGACATTACTTTGATACAGGAGGAATTACAATGAGTTGGGAAGATATATTGAAACAAAAGAAGTTTAATTTTAATGATTTAAACTTTAAAAAGACAGCAACAAAGTTTTGGAACGCACTTTACGAATTTGGAGAAGATGTTACTTTTAGCATTGTTGCAGGTTCTTATGCTTATAGCACACCAAGAGAATATCTTGAAGACCCGATGGCATATGAAAAATATGAAGTTAGGTTAGGCCATCCCGAAATAAGCGAACCTCAAGAAATAGGAATTATGGAAAATACTATGGTTTTCCCCTATAAGACAAAAGAAGAAATTACAGAATATGCAAGAAAGGTTGAAGCAAACCTTCCTTCTAAACTAAAACAAAATAAACAGAAGAAAAACTTAGGAAGACTAGTTGATGCCTTTAAAGAGTAAGGAGAGATTACAATGAGTTGGGAAGATAAAATACTAAAATTTAATGAAAAATTCGGCACTAACGAAGAAAGACTAGAAACTGCTCTAGAGATATTAAATGAAGCACATGAAGACTTTAGGAAAGTATTGAGAGATGAGAATGTTCCTAATGAAGTTAAAGACCAAATTATGACACCAATGCTAGCCATACATAGAGCCATTAAATATGTAGAAACAGTTCATATCAATTTAAAGTATGGAAGAAATAATTAGAAAGAATTTTACAAAAAATACAGGAGAGATTACAATGAAAGGACTTTCTTCAGTAAACTTAATTTCCGCATTAGTTAGTGGAGTTGAAGTTTTCATCAGTGGTCGAATAAAATCAAAAACAGTTCCAGACGGCACTTCTTTCTTTCGTAAATTAGAAATTGATATTGGTCCGGTTCGAAGCGGTAAAGAATTAAAAAGAAAATTAAAAAGAGTAAATGCCAAAATGTATGCACAGTTAAATGAGAAGGTGAAAGGTCTTTCAGATGAAGATAGAAATACTTTGTTAGATAAAATCTATGTTAATTACATGAAGTTAAAGAATCATGTAGGGCAAAAAGATGGAAAACAAATAGTGGGTAATAAATTTGAAAGGCTTTTAGAATTAGCAGAAAAGGAAGAACAGTTAGATGAAGTCCTACCTTTATTGTTTAGCCAATTTGTTAAAATGGTTTCAGCAGGAGTTAATAATACTGGTGAATCTTCTAGAATTATGAGAAATTTAAGAAATAAAAAATTAAGAAATGTAAATAAAACTAAACTGTTTTCTCTCTTTGAAAAGAATATGCCGGAGCCAACCGTTTCGGAACCAGTCACAAAAGAAATAGTGGACAAATTTAAAAGTAATGAAGTTCCATTTTATAAGCACTTCTTAATAGAAATCATTATCCCAGACCCAAGTAATTTATCTAATAAAAAAATAAATGAATTAAATGCAGAAGGATTACACAAAGGCGAGAGCAAATACAAAGGGAAAACCTATGAGTCATGGAATACATTAGTTAAAGAAGGAGAATTAAATTCTTATATGAGCGGTAGGAATACAAAGATTCAAATATTATATAACGCACTAAATGATGAAAGCAGTAAAATAAGAAAAACGACTCCTACTTTAACAGGTATTTTATTAGGTGAAACTGGTAAAAAAACATCCACATTAACAACCCCTAGTCTTGATATTGCAGAAGGAAAAGTGCAAAGAATAGATGCATTAGACCAAAACCAAATGGAAGCCTACTTCAAAACTTTAAGATTTAGCGGAGAAAGTGATAATAAAGGGCCAAGTAAATTGCATATGAAGCGTTTAAATGGTCAAAAAATAACAAATTATATTTTCTTTAAACTTTCTAACCAATATCCAACAATTAAAGTAATAGAGAAATTACTTTCTGCTGACCCAAGTGATAATTTGTTTATGAATATTGTTAAAGATTTACCATTAGCCAACTCTTTGAGCAAAGAACAATACAAAACATACAATCCTAAAAAGAGAGAAAAAGGATATTTTAATACCGAGGGTGGAGAGAAGGAACTTGAGAGAGAATACAAAAAATACCTAAGAAAAACTGAAATTTCACAAGGATTAATTGATGAGATTAAAGAAGAATATGACGATTTATACGGTGATGGAGCAATAGAGGAAAAGATTAAGCCATTGGGCAAGGCAAATAATATATATTTTCCAAAGAATGTAGAACAGATAAAAATAATTAACGACCTTTTACAAGAAATTGAAGAAGAAATAGATGCTGAAAGATTAAACGATTTATATTCTATTCCGAGGCAAGGTAGGACATTAGATTTGGTTATTAAATCAATTATTATTTCTGGAGATAGCCTTGAATCTAAATTAATAAATGATTCTAATTTAGAAAAGTATTTTAAAGGGTCCGAATATGTTAGCGCAACTGCTTTCTTAGCAATTGTTTATCGCCTTTTGAGCAGAATCATGCAAGAAAGTTCAAAATTAGATAATCAGGTCAAAAAAATTGACTCTTTGGTGGAGAAGGAAGGCGAAGGCTTATCACTTGACGACGACCCCCTACAATCAGCGATTGGTGCTTTAGCCAATTCTATCAAAAAAGGGCTAAAAAGACTTAACGCCGAATTTAGAAAAGAACTAATTTTAGATTTGAACAATAAATTACAAAATCCAACAAAATACCAAACTCTTTTCAAAGGGAAAACAGGAAACCGACTAAGAGAAGCAAATATTCTAGTGGAGGAACAACAAAATGTCTGATTTTCCAACTTTAGATAAATATCTTCCTAATTTTAGGACGATTATTACGGAAAATGAGTGGAAAAATTTAACCAGTTCTGTCCAAGATAGAACAAAGAACATTAAAAGATATATAAATAAATTACTTCGTGAAAATGACGGTTTAGAAAGAGCAGAACAAGAAAATACTCGATTTAAAGAGGTTTCTTTAGATGCAATCAAAGAAATTAAAGCCTATGCTAAGAAAGAAGGGTGGAATCAAAGAGTTTCTGGCACAATTGACCAAAATATTGTAAATTTGTTCAATGCTCCTACTAATAAACTATCCCATGTAAAGTATAATGGAGAAAAAATTAAATCTAGTGACATTGTAAGCGAAGAGTTCGATGCAAATTTACTAAGTCTCGATAAAATTGAGTCAAGAGGTGAAAAAATACACGATTTTGATGAAATTAAACAAGCATTTATGAAAAAATTCAACGATGTTAGTTTTGGACCTATGGCTTCACAACAAAAATACATCAAAAAGAACATAATTAACCTCATAAAACAGTTGAAAAAGGAGCAAAAAGGGGAAGGATTAGGTGCTATAAGGGGTGAATTAAGGGCAAAACTCATCATTGATATGAATATTGAGAGTGTTTTTAACGCAAGAACCATGAAAAACTTCCAAAAGAGGGAAGATGCCTATGAATATTGGGAAAATATTGGTGATAAGATAGGTAAATTACAGGCTAAATTAAAGAATTTAGCCGTTTTGTTAGAAAAAACAAAGGATGATACGCCTGAAATTACTAATTTATTGAAGTTTATTCGCACAGATTTACCTAACATTAACTATATTACCGAGTTTGAACCAGTTAGTATTCAAGTAAAAGACATGGATATGCTTGCTTATGAGGCTTTTGAGAGTTTCCTCAATGTTATCGGAGGATTAATGAAGATAGAAGGTGAAGATTCCGTCATTGATATTGTCAGTAGGGAATTTAAAACAGAAGAAGGCGGGATGCAAAGGGATATTGAAAGGGATGAAGATGTTAGAGAAGATACCCTGCCTCAAGAAATCAAAAATGCAAAGAGCACACTAAACCAAGAAACTCCTTTGGACCCACTTGCAATCATATATTTCAGAAAAGAACTTAAAGAACTAGGGGTTGTTAATACTAACCTAGTTTCGTTAAAAGAAAAAATGAGAGAATACTTTGATGATTTGACTGAACAGAATGAATATCCTGACTTACAAGAAGAAGATGCCGAGGCTCTATTTGAGAACTTTATAGATGAATTGGATGACATAGAAGATTTAGACTTAGATGCGTTCTTGCCCGTATTTATGGCGGAAGATGATGCTTTGTCTAAGGAATACAAACAATTAACAGGAAAGGCATCTAATGTAAAGGAAGGCATAAAGGATTTCTTACTTGTTTTTAAAGAATTTCTAGAATTAGACAAAAGTACAATTTCAAGCAAGGTTAATTTAACTATGTTAGGTGTTGATGGTTCACCACTAAGAGATAGAGAAAAGTCAAACAAAGATTTAACAGTTCCGTGGTTTTCATATGGTCAGTTCATTGGTGGTTCTAAGGGCAATCAAAGATTTACTAGCGATAAAGAGAATATAAAGGATGCTAAGAATCTAAGTGAAGAAATATCCGTAACAGTTAATCAAACATGTAAATTAATCGCTGATTGTTTTCTTCTTCCTCAATTTTCACCATATAGAGCAGGTATCGACCTTCCGTTTTCCGGTGACTTTACTTTGCGTTTAATTGCTGCAACAAGGCCATTAAGTCAAAAATACAAAGCCATTACTAAGGTAAATCAAAGACTTCTAGAAAGAGATAGTAGTTTTATTAATAAGGAACAAGTGGATGATATTTTAAACTATTTAAAGGTGTTAGCCGGAGCGAATAATATCAAAGAATACACAGAACTTTATTCTAAGTCAGAAGATTTTGCAAATTCATTACAAGAGATATATGATGATGATAGCATGGATAGTGTAATTGACAGAGATGTTGCTTCTATATTAGGTTCTATATTTAGGCTATTGGATGAGAAACAAAAGGAGGATGCTAAGTCTACTGGTCTTAATAAATTTAATGGTGTTAATGTTATTTCTGCTTACTCGAAAATAAACAAAGACGACCCTACTGATATTTATGCTATACAGGCACTAGTCGAAGCAATTCGTTCTAGGAAGGGAAATTTGTCTTTTAGAGTTAGAGGTGCGAAAGGAAAAGGAGATAACTTTGATACCAAAAAAGTAAAAGACATTCTCTTCCTCCTTGATAAAGTATCTAAAAGTTCTGTCCAAAGAAAATTACTTGAAGTTCATGATACTTTAAGAATATTAAAATCAAAACCAGTTATTCATTCAATGAAGAATGAAGATAACTTTGACCACATGGATATGATGATTACCAAGATGGAAAACGAATACAATATAGATATGAGTGCAAATGAAATAATTAATATTATTAAGACAGTGGATTCCTTTGAAAATATTGCTAATGATTATGGAGTCGATTCTGAGATTGTTTATGTAGTAAAGGCTAACTTTAGGTGATGTTATGAATAATAACACTACTGAAGAAAGTAAAACTTACACTGATGCTGATATTACTTTTAAGGAAATGTCAGAAGAAGATGCAGTAAAGACTTTTCAAGATGATGGTTATTTTAAATATAAGAAAAGAACCATGCGCTATGGAAAGGACCTCTCAAGAGATTCTAAATGGGCCACTGCTCCGGCAAGAATGTTTGTAGCATTTGATGGTGAAAAACCAGTAGCAGTATGTGGCATAGCAAGGTATAAAGGCAAATCACTTGGCGCAGGGGTACATACAAGAAATGGTTTTACAGGTCGAGGATTATTTGGATTATGTGTTAAAAAAGTTTTATCTGAAAAGAATGGAACTATATACATCAATGTAGCCAATCCTAATTTAGTAGACTCTTTTAGAAGAAGAGGATTTACTGATATGCAAGTTAGTGAACTTCCCGAAGATATTCAAGAAGAACTAAAGGGAACTAAATACGAAGACCAAGTTCAAAAATGGCTAAAATCTAAAGGGATTTGGTTTGATATGGTTAAAAAATCCAATGTAGTTCTAAAAGCAATGTCTAAGTCAGACATGATTTGGATTAGACTGGGTAATTCTATAATGCAAGACAATATACCATTTAAGAACCCTAACAAATATGTAAAGTATTCTAATTTAGGAAGAGATAATAAAAGGGCAATACGGTTTTATTTAGAAACGGGATTAGCCAAACCTAAAAGGAGAAATGAATTTTATCAAAACATACAAGAAGAAATGCTTCGTTCAAGCAATGTCCGATATGATGTTGAAGACCAAAGCCGAGGTGACAAGTAATGGCTGAATTGTGGTTTGAAGAACTTAAAAAGAAACAAGATGCTTGTTATCATAAAGTAAAGAGCCGCTACAAAAAGTGGCCTTCTGCTTATGCTTCGGGTGCTTTAGTTCGTTGCCGTAAAGTTGGTGCAAAGAATTGGGGCAATTCGGTAAAGAAGGCTAATCCTTTGAAAACATGGTTTGAACAAGAAGCAGAAGGTGAAAAGGGACAACCAAAGGTAAAGGGTTGGGTTTCTTGTCAATCTTGTGAAGACGATAAGAAAGGAGTAAAGCCCTGTGGCCGTGAAAGTGCTTCAAAAGGAAAAAAACAAAGATGCAGGGCGACCTGTGCCAAATGTAAAAGTTATCCAAGAAGGAAGGGAAAATCATGAATGAATGGAAAGAGATATTAAAAGCGCATTGCGGTACAGAAAAAATAGGGCCGTTTGAAGACTCCGAAGAAATAACAGATTTTATGAATGTTAGCCCTAAAATGAAAATGGCAAAATTAGAGCGACAAATTCTGAAAGAAATAAAAAAAGAAGGTGGTGCATTAGGTATGAAGAACTTAAAACAGTTTGGTAAGGAAACTGAAATTAAAAGAGCACTATCTAAGTTAGAAAAAGAAGGAAAAGTTTTCATGCACAAGGATGGAGATATTTACACTCATAAACCAAGTAGTAAAAAAAGGGGGCCATTTACTGCATGAGTTGGCATATCATTCTAAAGAATCTAGTTTGTCCAAGAGCAACTCAAGATTTGAAACTCAATACTAAGAATAGAGATAGGGCAGTAAAGGAAAAGTATATTCAGTATGGTCCTCTTAATCTAAACGATGAAAACTATTGGGAAGAATATGCTAAGAAGTGGAATACCACTGCTGATGTTGCTAAGAACTCTAATTGTAGTAATTGTGTTGCATTTGATATATCCCCAAGAATGGATGAATGTATGCCACTAAATACAGATGAAGACGGTCGCTTAGGCTATTGTTGGATGCATGATTTTAAATGCCATTCAGCGAGAACTTGCTACACTTGGGCTAAAGGTGGCCCAATTGATGATGATAAGACTTCTAAAGAAAACCAACTGAGGGGAGAGAAATGAATTGGCAAAGTGTTTTAAAGAAAGATTCCGACTATAAAAAAGGAAAAGGGTATAGGAATGCCAGCCCCGAAAAACAAAAAGAAATAGATAAATTGATGGAAAGGGAGGCTAAGAAGAAAAGGGATTTATTAGTACCACAAATCAAAGCCATGCTAAGAATGCTTGTTTCCAAACACGGTAAAGATTCTAAAGAGGTTCAAGAGTTAGGTGAAAAGTTTATGGCTCGTAATCCAACTGAAAAAGAAATAGATGAGATTATGGCTTACTTTGAAAAATTAGAAGACAAGTCTAGACCACGAACTCCTATGGATGAACTTAAAGAAAGGCAGAAAAGGTCCAAAAGAGAATTAGACTCTAAGAGGGACAAAAGATGAGTTGGAAAGTCATTTTAAAAAAGAAAGACCCTGCTTTGGTTAGGGCTGGAGTTTCCGGTTTTGGTAAGCCAAAGAGAACCCCGAAGCATCCTAAGAAATCTCATGTTGTTGTCGTCAAAGACGGTAAAAAAACAAAAACAATTCGTTTTGGTGAACAAGGCGCAAGTGTCGCAGGTAAGCCGAAGAAAGGCGAAAGCAAAAGAATGAAAGCAAAGCGCAAATCATTCAAGAGCAGACACCGTAAGAATATTAAAAGAGGCAGAACTAGTGCCGCTTATTGGGCAAATAAAGTGAAGTGGTGATATGGAAATAGAAGCCTTTAACTTTGAACATCAAATGGATATGGAGTTATCTCGAAACTCTTTTCCTTATTTTTTTCAAAATGTTTTAGGTTTTATGTT
>Ga0209336_10000222_pt1 | contig 28836 bp, 46 predicted proteins | sample LinPmetageLP32_FD_184042 | JGI IMG/M metagenome (GOLD analysis project Ga0209336, IMG submission 184042) | Marine viral communities from the Pacific Ocean - LP-32 (SPAdes) (version 2) | ecosystem: Environmental > Aquatic > Marine > Oceanic | place: Pacific Ocean | collected 2009-08-23
TTTTATCCTTTCTAATTTTGCTTCTACCCTACCTCTTTCGTCTAAATCGGCTGTTATTTTTGCTAATTTTAAAGCATCTAGACCATCTTTTTCATCTTTTTTGTTTTGTGCTGATATTTCTCTAACAATAGCTTGTTCTTCTGACTTCATTCTTTTTCTTTCAGAGAAATTTGCTTTTTCAATATTAAAGACAGCCGCTTTTAAATTTGCTTCAGCATCTAAATTTTCTTTTGTTGATTTGCTGAAAGAGTTTTCAACTTCTTGGAATCTTAATTTTTCTTTTGCTACCTCTAAATCTTTTGCTAATTGTTCGCCAGCTAATTTATTAGCCTGACGCATAAAACCTAGTCTTTCTTTTGAAGTAGATTTTTCAATATCTCTTGCCTGCAAACGAAGCTTCATTATTTCTTTTTCTGTTTCAGCCTTACTAACAATAGCTTCTCTTTCAAATTTTTGTAACGCTAATCGGTCTTTTTCAAGCTGATTAGCATCAGCCATTTCTTTTTTTGTTTTCTTTCCAAAATCTTTAACTCCATCTGCTACTTCTCCTAACATTTCCTTAAAACCAGCAAAATCGCCTGTTATTAATTTAAAAACAGACTTTCCTAAATCAGAAATAATATCAGTTACATTTCCGACTACAACACCTAACTGAGAAGTAATTTGCTTGAACGCACTTGCTCCTTCTTCACTATCTTTAAAATATTGAGCTAAAGTTCCTAAGACAACTACGAAAGCTCCTATCCCTGTTGAAATTAAGCCCGCTTTTAAGGTTGCAAACATTGATTTTGCTAAAGGTATTATTCTCCCAATCGCAGTTTTAATACTATTTAAAGAAACGCCCATAATAGCGAAACTTGAAGCCGCTTCTCTTGCTTCGTTATTTGTAGTGTCTAAACTTTTATTAAATTTATCAGTATCTTTCGTTACTGACTTAATGTTAGAATCTACGTTAACATATATTGTTTTATTATCTGCCATTTTAAAAAGTTATTGATGTTGATACTAATTCATGTATATATACTGTCGCGCTCCAAATATTAGTCACATTTGTTCTATCTGAAACTGCTATTGATATTGACTTTATATCAGTTGTTGATGTGTCTACCATTGCTTTTGTGCCATTTACTCCAATTTTACCAATGTTCCTAGTAAAGCCGACAATAAAAGCCATTGAATAAGCGTTGTCAATTTGAACTACTCCTTTGATGTTTGCGTATGAATATTTCCCAGCCGTACCCGCTGAACCTCCAATTTCTAGTCTAGTAATATACATTTCAAATCCTAAAATAGAGTTGTTCTTAACACCTATAAAAGTTGAACCATCGCCGTTAACTGTTAAATTTACTGTACTACTACCAGTAGAAACTCCTGACAAAGCAACAATAGACATTTTTCTATCTGCTAGAGCAGCTGCTTCACCATAAGGGATAGAATTTAAACCGCCACCAATAACAAATTCTCCGTTGCTTTCTGCCTTTCCGCCAACGCCTACTACTGTCGCGTTACTAATTCTTCTAGCAATTTCATTTCCGCTACCATTAATGAAGCAATTTGTGTTATATCCTCGCGTTGTATTTTCTGTTCCATTTACTTGAACCGTATTTGAGCCAGTTTGATACACATTCCCAGAGCCATTGTTTTTGTTATTTATATTATCAATGTTCTTCGGAAAATTAGTATTGTAGTTGTAAGCCATACAAGTTCCAGTCGTCGTGTCATATCTATACCCATAAGCTTCACAGGTTGGCTGATTAACCATTAATTCATTATTAGTTCCATCAGTAAATGTTACAACCCCATTTCCTTGTATAATGTACGGCTTGACTGTATATCCTTTTAAAAATTCCATTATCCTATTAATATAAATTCAACTGTTGAAATTGAGTTCGGTTTGTACTCTATTTTATTTACTCTAAAAACTCTATTTTTAATAAATACTTTGTCAGTGAATTTGAACGTATTTATATCGCTTGCATTTAAGTTTACTTTTAAAGTCATTATCCTGGTGTCTGGGTGATACAACTCATTAAAATAAGGCAGCCAATAAGTGTTGAATAGATTATTTATAGGCGTTTGACCTATTGATGATATCATTTGTTGACTTGAAAAATAAAAATCTCTTGTTGTTGTATTAGTTGGTATATCTGACAAATGTGAAAATTGTAAATATGTTGTCACATTTTCGCTACTTGTACCGTTTTGAGCTGGAACATAGTATGAAACAGGACTGGCTCCTAGTGTTACTTTTCCATTATTATAAAAAATTCTAGGGGTGTTATCAAAAGATTCAGTTGTACCATCTTCACTCATTGAATACAAAGAAGGAACTATTAAATTTGGATACTGATTCATTAGTGGCTTTATAAATGTGGCGGCAAAAGGTTCAATAGTAATTTCTTCAGTTCCTTCTAAAATATCAAAATTTGAAGCACTCCAAGTCAAGCTTCCTAATAACCTTCCATAATTACTATTTTTGTAAACTTTAGCGGGATAGTCATCATTATCTTCAGTAAACTTGAATATGGTTTTTTTATTTAAGTCATCTAATGGTTTTAACTCTACTTGTTCAACATCTATTTTATCAGTCCAATCTCGCTGAATGCTTCTTGCAGCTAATGAAGTTCCCGAACCGTTGTCAATAAAGACGTCAGCATAAGGTTCTATCAAAATATTGTTAGGGTCTGATTCATCTACTAAAGAAACAAGATTAAACATTTTAAATATGCCACTTAAAAAATCCCATTGATTCATATCGCCACGAGCAACAACTAATGTGTCCTGACTAACAGTAGCTGTTGACGATGTAACGGCGATAGTTTGCCCAACATTACCAAACGTAGCACTTACTTCAAGAAGTGTTAATGTATAAGCTGTATTTTGATTTCTAAAATAAGGAGTTAGAGTGTCATTCACGTCTAGCTGTCTAGTTATTTGTCCAGAAACTTGTTGATTTGCTGCACCCGCTGCTCCTGTAATTTGATTCCAATATATGTTTTGCGTAACACCAGTTGATGCATCATAGTGTTTCCAAACGAAATCAATATCCCATGCTCCCGTGCTTCCTGTAATTGTGTATAAATAAGTAAAATTGATGTCAAACGTTTGATTGTTTTGTGTTGCTGTATATACACCAGCTGAATAACCAAAATTTACATCATAATCATTATCATTCGTTTGTATTACTGCAAGCGTTCCTGTTCCTACTTGGTCGGCGCCTATGTACGCTTCGCCAGCACTTTGTATCGCTGTCGGAACTAATCCATTGCTCCAATTAAAGTCAATAAATAAATTTGAAAAGTCGGTAGTGTCAAAAAATGCTGATGTATAATTAAATCCTGAATTGGAAAATATTCTGTCAATTAAATATTTAATTTTTATACACGGTCTGAAGGCTTGTGCAAATGACGTAAGTTCAGGCATCATATCAGTAGGCCCCGTCGTACCAGGATTATTTGCTACGATAAATTGATGGTCCCAATCTATAAACGGATATTTTAAAACATCTGTAAATTTTTGACCTGATGCACCTGCAAAACTACCAACAGGTAGATTATTGATTAGTTCAAGACCATCTGTGTCAAAACTTCCTTTAATACTTGTCTTATTATAAAGATGGTCAAGCTCAGAAAAATCAATCTCAGCAAATGTTAGATTTTTAAGCCTATCAGCCAACGCGGTTACTTCAGAAAATAAATTTACATTGTAACTAATTTCACCCTCTTGGTCTTTTATATTAATCAACCTTAAATATCCTTCAAATAATATAAACCCATCTTGTTTCAAAACAGCTTGCGTCTGTTTTAAAGGATTAAAAACCAAACCATCATCAGCCCTAGTAACTTCATATATATTGTCAAATATCCTATTGTTTCTTTTTGTAGCTGGTAAATCAAAGTCTTTTGAATATGACTTTATTTGTTCAGCTGCATTTTTAAAATTGTCAACGCTTAATGTAAGCGGAATATCTTCATCTTCATATAAATCACAAATAACTTCTCCACTATTAAATTCAGCGAAAGTTTGAGGGGGGTTAACTTGATTAGGTTGAATAGAAATATTTTCTATTGTTAAGTTTCCGACCGTACTTGAATAATCAATTAAAAATGTAGGGTCAAATGTAGTTACGGGAAATGTATATGTTATTGAATTAAGATTAGATGTTATTGTGGTCGTATGGGTTTGAACAGTACCATTAAAAATCTTAATAGTTATATCACCAACGACTGGTGTTGCTATGTTTATAACGACATCATATTGACCATTTGGTGCCATTCCTGCTAGCTTTTGATAAATACCTGTATGTCCTAAAGTCGCATTATATGATAAAACTAAATTATTATTTGTATTCGTTGGCGCGGTTACTGAACCCCACGGACTTCCTGTTGTTGTATATCTAAACCATTGTCCTAAAATAGAAGGAGGTGAATTATTTATAGCATCTTGTGCTGGATTACCTGAAGTAGTATTATATAGTGTCGCAGTTGAAAGGTTATAAAAGAACATGCCATTAACAACAAATTCCGTATTAGGAGGAAAAGGCGCTAAAGTTGAACCAAATGAACCTTTAAAGCTTTGAGGATATAATATTAATTGTGTACTCATTAGACAGATTGTGTTCTTTTAGTTTTACTTTTTTCAACTTCGATTGTGTATTGTATTAGCTTATCATTTGCAACTGTTTTTCTTATAAAGTCAGACGTGGTTACTCTTACTGGCTCAATATATTTATTTGTTATCGCGCTATAAGGTGAGCTTTCAGTGCTATCATAACTATTAACAATATATACTTCATTGCTATTAATCAATTCTTCCATCCAAACCCCTTCAGCATCAGTTAAAAAACCAGTATTCATTGAAATTTTTTCTGTTGCATTAACTCTGAAATTTTTAACACCACCTCTATGTCCTGATATTCGAAAAGTAGCTTCATTCCATGTGCCGCCTAATTGTGTATATGTTTCACGATTAGTGTCTGTTGATTTAACGGATTTTTTGTTAAACGTATAATAATCCCATGTCCCCCATTGATTAAGCCAACAAAGCCTAATCCCTTCATAACCCCTTTCATTATCACATATAATTTCAATAGTATATCTTGAGCTAGATTGAACACCATTATTCTTAGTGTAAATCTCTATTGATGCTATATCAGCTTTATGTGTTGCAAAGTTGGTACTCCAATTTTGTAAATTAGCTGGAAAACAACCAATGTATATTAATCGAGTTGGCGATGTACCTATTGAAAGTGCGCCATCATATCCGCCATTAGTTAAGGCTGTTTGTCCTTCTATAAAATAACTGTCAATGGCTAAAATAACTCCACTAGAATTTTTTAATTCCATTAAAACCTCATCTATTTGGTTTACTGACGATGTGCTTTTCCAGGCGTTTAAAAATGGTAGTGTTCCATAGTCAGTTAATCTTGCATATTGTTTAGTCGGTGCGTTAGATAATGCACTAGTAACACCAACAACGCCAGTTGCGTTAGGCGTAAAGCTGCTCATATCATAACCATAATTCCCTGAGCTTAACGTAAGCACGTCATCATGTTGTATAACCCCATTTATTACGGTAAACAATGCAGACGTCGTTGAATTTAAAGACCTAGTGACGGCACCCGTAGCGGTCGTGGAAGATTCTGTGAAAAATTGTATTCTAAAAAATCTAACATTATTAGAACTCAATGAAGCTTTATCTGTAATGTGCAATGGAAAGATAAAAGGGTCTGTTCCTAGTGGTTGAAATTCTTTTGATTTATAAGATGGTCGGCTAAGTGTTAAAGAACTTCTTTCAGGTTCATTGTCAGGATTTACTTCATTTTCAATAACTGGTCTAAAATCAAATATTCCTGAACCTGCATTATTTGGCGTGGTCTTGAAAGTTCCTAAAGTAACAAAAGCACCAGGCCCCGTTGCGTTTAAAACTTGACCAGATTCAACAATTGCGATATATTTAACTTTGTATTCAGTTCCAACAACGGTAGTATCTCGGACCGTGAAAATTAATTGCTGACCTACTGGTAGATTATTATATAGTGGTTCTTGTTCTATTATTAATGCCATCTTTTATTTTTTAACTGTTATTGTATTTTTAGCGATGCTGTCTAATATATCTTCAGTAATCGCATCTAAAAAATTTTTTCCAAATTGTTTAATTCCAAGCCCTAGAGGTTTTTGAAAAAAGCTTATTCCTTTTATCCCTTTTTTACCGATACTTCTTGCAATTAGATAAACCATTGACTTTCTTTTTATAAATTGACCTTTTTCATTTCTTGTTCCCTTTAATCCTTTTCTTACAACCCATTTATCAATCGCGCCTGATGGTGGTTGCGAATGGTTTTTCGCTTTTCTGTATGCGTGTGGACTTGGTAGAGTTTGACTTTTATAATTCTTATAAGTTCGTTTTCGCTCCGTACCCGACACACCTTTGTCTATATAAGCTCCATATTCAGCCATCGTGAACTCAACCTTGTAACCATTTTCATTTTTTATTACTTTGAATGAAATAGATTCAGCTAATTTACTTCCACCTCCCTTAGCCTTGTTAACATTTCCTTTTGCTCTGTTAACGACTTGTTTCCCAAACTTGTCCAAATAACTTTTTAAGTTTTTTGTATCCACTATACTAATCCAACAAATATTTCTAATTGAACGTCAGCCGTGCCAATTGGTCGCGCTTCAATATTTGCCAGTTCATCAGTAACACCAAAAACAATAGTTGTACTCCCTGCTCCTTTTATAATGTCATCACCATTGAAAAGAATGTGTGACGCTCCTGCTCTTAGTCTAACTATGTATGAAGTCGCAACACCAACAATAGCCACTTCTATTTCAGTAGTTGCATCTAAATTTGTTATCCTTATATACTTAGCATTATCCCTATCAATTGCGCCTGGCGAACTGTATGGGTGAGTGTCAAATACTGCAATGATTGTATCTTGCGAATGTGTGCAAGTTAATATTCTTTCGAACACATCTACAATTCCAGTAGTTGTCAGAGTGTTTGTTGTTCCTCGGGTTGCTCCATTTAAGGTAACCGCTTCGGTGATTGTTGTTGTTAAATCTGCCATAATTTTATTTTTTGTCTATTTTTTTTAATTTATTAATCGCCCATTCTATTCCTGAAGTTCCTCCCCATGCATCCCACATCAGTCCGCCACACCCTTCTGAATAAGGAACATCTTTATGTTGTTGATGCCTTTTAAAAGAAGCCATACGAGCTATTGTGTCACGGCTTATTGGTTTTCTTTTTGCTAATTGTGAAGAGCGTGTCCAACCTACGTTAGTTCCGCAATCAGAGCCATTTTCTTCTTTCCATTTTCTAGCTCTTTTTGCATTATTTGTCGCACTTTCAGGATAGTCAGTATAGCTTTCTAAACTTATGCTTATCAATTCTAATTGTTCTAATATTTCTTCGTAGTTCATAAGGTTATACTTATTTTAAAAAAGCCTATTTTTATTTTATATTTTCCTATCTTAAATATCATTTTCCTATTGGATTATTTTCAACAGGGATAACGCAAGTCTGAAAATCATTTTGCACTACTATTCCAATTGTAAACACCCAGCCAGTCACCATGTTGTCAAATCTTTCAGTAAAAGGTTCTATTGTAAATTCACCTTCTGAATAATATACTGGTTCGTTTATATTTAATGCGCCTTCAGCCTGCCACTTACTGTGTCGCATCATACCTATTATATCAACACAAATTTGCAAACAGCTAGAAAGCACTTCTTGTTCATTGCTTAAATTATCTGCGGATTGTATTGTTGCTTCTTTCCAGTCTTTCTTTTGACTTACTAAGTCCATAATGAACAGCTGAAAATTGTAAGTTAATTGTGAAGGCCCTGTTGTTACATTGACAGGATTTATGTGAAATAAAGGAAACAACGTGTTCTTTGATAAATCAATATCGTATATATCTCCAGTTGTCGTAGTTGATATCTGTTCATGCTCTGTTCCTAATTGTTTCAGAGTATCTATTGCGTTGTTATAAGTTTTATTATCTATCATGTTTTACTTTATTTTGTGAATCTAAATCTAATTCATAACTTAACCACGTTAAACACTCTAACAAGTTAAGCTTTGTTATGCTTTCTAATTTACTGATGTCCTGATTGCATAATCTATGCATCACCCCAAACCATCCCCATCTTTCTGCGAAATCTAAACTTGTCACTTTTCCTTCTTTTGGTTCAGAATTTCCGCTGAAAACAATTGCAAAGCTATCAAGACACTTTTTCCGAAATGCCAAAAAAAAACCAGCGCGTTCTGCACTTGTTCAGCCGACATTGATTTCATTATCTCCGCCCTTATATCTATTTCACCATCATACGCTTCAATTGTATAAGCATCATTTTTTCGTGCTACAACAGGTCTAAAAAGTATAGCCATTAATTCAGGCAAATGCTTTTCAATACCTAATTTAATTAAATTTTCAATATCTGCATATTCTCCTAGAGTTAAAACATCCATGTTCGGGTGCATACCGTATTCAACTTCGTCAATAGTAAATGTCTTTTCTAGTTTATTATTAATGTCTTTTTGTAATTCAGTTATTTTAGACATTATTACGCAAACATCAGACAATGGTATTTTAGCGATTAAATCTTTTGGTATATTTGAAAGAGCTACTATCGTTTCTATGGCTTCCGTTGAATTGTTGCTGTTTTCTAACTTCAAGATTTGCAGCCATTTTTCTAATGTTACATCTGACCAAGACTCAATTAATTTATAAGTTTTTAACTTACCTTCTTTTTTTATCTTAACTCGCATAATATATAATAGAAAATTTGTTTTTTTAGTTTAAAGCTGTATATTTGTCAGCATATTCTTTCTGTGTGTTTTTAAAAGCGGGGTGTCTTATTAATTTAAGCACCCCTTTTTATTGAACGAAATATTTGCCTGCATTAGGATTATCTAAATGATATATAATATTATATCTAACTCCATCAATTGCGTGATTGTAATTATCTACATATAATTTTGAACCCTTGTCTGAATATATATAGTTGTTCAATTCCTTTGCTATGTTTGTAGATTCAGGCGATACAACTAAATGATAATCCTGCATTCTAGTTATCCCGCTTTCTATTGTTCCTTTTTTAACAGGCTTTATGTTAACGCCTAAATGTTTTAAATCTGCAATCAATCTCGGCTCCGCACTATCTGCAATGATTAATTTGTTGGCTACTTTGTCAAGTATTATTTGAGCTAGCTCTTGCGACTTTAGGCCGTTCTTATATATATGTTCGTGCAAATAAATTTTCTTATGTTTTTTATCAATAGCAACTTCAGTAAGAGAATCAGGGTCAACACTAAAACCAAAATCCATTCCGCAAGATGTTTGCAAGTTGTTTGGATTAAATTCTCCTATACTCCAATTGTCAAAGACAACCCCTTCAGCTTTATCCAACCAGCCCCCGAGTATTTTGTGAGTAAACTTTTTTATGTTAGTATGTTTAAGCGTTTTAATACGCTCTAGGAAGCTTGTAGAAAGGTTTTCTTTGTTGTCTAGGTATGTACTATGTATATAGCAAACATTGCCCTTAAAACCGTTGAAACCAGCCTCTACGCCTTTCTCTTGAAAAAAGCGTGTGTATATCCAATGCTCTTTCGTTACGGGGTTAAGTATTAAGATAATTCTATTTTGTATATCCTTTTCCCTTATGCTTAAATCAATAGTATCAAATATGTCTTCATCAATTAATTCTTCGGCTTCATCTAATACCCAAGTTGATATTCCTTGCAAAGATTTTAAACTGGCCGTCTGATTACCAGCTGACGTTCTTATACCTCTAAACAATATGTCTGAATGGTTGCTTTTGTTTAAAACTTCAGCCTTGTTAACACTAAACATTTCTTCGAACCCTAGTAAACCAATTTTTTCTAGAAACTCAGGGATAATTGAGAGGTGTGCTGATACCATAGTAAATCTAGTGAACAATATCCTTATCCCTTTAGTCATTGTTAGTAGCGTCAAAAATACAGTAACGGCAAATGATTTTCCTGAACCCCTTCCGCCAGTTATAATAAAATAGCGTGCTTCAGAATTAAATAACGCTTGATATTTATTATTCAGTTTCAGATTCTACGAATGTTATTACAGGCATGTTAATCGCTTTATCGCCTGAAGTTATGTCTAATCTATTTGTTTCATTCCAACCCAGTCTGGTTTTGGCTGCATGTATTACAACTGAAGGAACTTTGTCTTTTACACATTCATAATACTTAGATTTTATAAAGTCCTTTTGAACACTTTCTATTTCTTCTACTTTAGCTGCAAATTCAACATCTTCTTTTAGCCATTTATAAAAATTAGTGCGAGATAAGTCCGTTGCTTTTAATGCAGTAGTGATTACTCCTAGCGAACTTTCTAATGCCTTTAACAATCTTTCTTTGTTAATCTTTGTTCTATTTTGTTCCATTTTTTTTTATTAGAGCGGGTAGGTGGAATTGCACCCCTTCTTTGACTTGGAATAGCCAACGCATTACTCTTTATGCTTCACCCGCGTTTGTCTTTCTTTTAATGTTATCTTTTCTCCTTTATACATACCAGCACCAATCTTATCTATTTCGCTAAATGGGATAACTGGTTTTGTTAAATTGCTTTCCATTTTTTTATCAATGAAATATATATACTTTAATTGATATCCTTCGTAAGCTTTCCAGTTTCTAAATTCACTACTCATTTTTAAATGATGAGCCTGTATAACGTGCATAGGTTTTTGTGTGTCGGGATTAATCCTTAACGCTGTATTTTCTGCTATCCCTACCAACTTAAAACCGCTCGCCCTGTATATTGTACCGTCGCCACATTGCGTGCCGTCTGCGAAGCTTATAACCCATTTAATATGTGGAGCATTTTTCTTTATTAACTTCATCGCAATACTTATACATCGGCTTTCGCTATATTTAGGCAAAAAGTCATTGAAAGCCATTCTGTTTAACTCTATAAAATCATTCCAGCCTGTTCCTTCTACTAAGTTAATTGTTCCCTTTTTGTTTATACTAGGTCCGAAACTCATTACGCCATGTAATCGCTTATCTAAAAAGCAACCGAAATGCAATGTGCTGTTTGGCACTACCTTTCCTGAATAGTGCTGCTTCTTTACAAACTCATTTGCAACTTTGCTTGTAATAACTTTTACTAATATTTCTTTTGCTCTTCCCATTTTTAGTGGAGGTGTGAAGGTTCGAACTTCATAAAACCCCTATTGGTCACCCCCTTTGTATCCATTCTTGATTTTTCCTAAACACTTGACTGTCCTTAGGATAATCTAAACTCTTTTTTTCTAAATAACTTCTTATCCCTTTATTAACTGGATACATATATAAATATCTAAATGATTCTATTATTTCACCATCGCCAAATAAATACTCACCAACTTTCTGACTACCTTTTTTAACTACTTCGCGCGGCACCCTACCGAATCTCATTGGTGATATAATGTTTTTATATTCACCTTTTACAGTATAATAGAAATCATTGCATACTTCTTTTCCAAAATACAACCAGCTCGAAGCCTGGTAAACTATGCCGCAATCATTCTTACAACCTCCCGCGTGTGTTATTAAAAGCTTCACTTTTGTATTCTGTTTAAACAATTTATATATCTTTCCTAATACATAACTTTCAGCGTTATGGCCTAATACGTCTGACAAATTCATTCTTTGCATTTCTATGAACTCATTATTATTAATTTCAGGAACTATCTTTTTTACCTTTTGCTCGGTGCTTGGACTTAGTCCGAACGTTACAACTCCCCTTAAAACTTTTTTATAAAAAACACCAAAACAAACTTTCGCAATTGGAAATGTTTTCATGTAATGATTTTCAATAGTATATCTTTTCGCTGTTTTACTATCTATTATCTTTACCGTTATGTCTTTTAACTGTTCGTTTTTTTCCATTCCATTATTAATAGATACAAAGCGTTACCATTGCTATTCTCATTCCCAAACGTTTCAACGTATTTATATTCTTCAGTTTTTTTTATTTCTTGAACAGCATCTTTTATGATATTACTTTGTTCGCCGCTTAATGTGTAGGTGATTTGTTCTAAATTTCCTTTGTCACCTTCAGGCAAACTGAAAGCGTCGCTTGTTTCAATGTCATCTTCGTTTTGCCAAACATCTAATCCCCAGTCCGCAAGCTCAACACTATCCCATTCATTGGCTAGCATATCCCATTCCCATTCACCAAACCCAACATTGTCTTTTACTATGAACTCTTTCTTTTGTTCTTCAGTTAACCCTTCAGCAACCTCAACCCAAACTTCTTTCAGCCCTGCTTCTTTGCTAGCCTTCAATCTCATGTTGCCGCCTAACACTACCATTTCTTCATCAACTACAATTGGTCTTAACTTTAGCATTTCGGGAAAATCTTTTATTGACTTGACTAGTTTTTTAAATTTATCATCTTTTATTAGTCTTGGATTATCCTTATTTGGATTAATCTGGCTCAACTTAACTTGTTGTTTCATAATATATAATAGAATTATTTGTTATTTATTTAATCGTAGGATTCATTCACCCCTCGTTCTCCAATTAATTTTTCTTTTGCGCTATCCCATAGCATGTCCCCTCTTTTTTTTTTACTTAAAGATGCTTCAGTTCTTTTTAATATAGGCATTCCATCAACAGGTTTACTTTCCATATAGTGGCCGCAATGGCAAAGAGCTTCTTTTGTAACCCATTTTTTTTCATGATATATTATTGTAGCCTTTCCCACTTCTTTTGTACTTCCGCAAAAATTGCATTCATACAATGTCATGCTCTAGGCCCTGTTGGTGCTAACCCTCCTGTTCTAGTTTTTGTAGTCAATGCATCTAGCTCAAAATGTAAATGATTTATAGCCTTCCTTAAATCTTCTACACCACCATCATTGTGCTTCTTTTTTGAACGGAGCAAATAAGTCACAGCCGTTCCAACATTGTAAGACAAATCAAAATTCGTCACAACATCTTTTGCCATATAGCCATTTTCTCCTTTGTAGTATTCAGGTATTTCGTTTTCCATCTTTAAATTTTTTTAAGTTATCATTTAATTGTTTTCTTTCAATACGTCTTTCAATTGTCGTAATTACGCAAACCCATACAATAGCCAAAAATAATATTATAGCAGCAATTTTAGCAATCATTTTCTAGTAATTCTAATAGTTGAACTGGCGTGTAAATTGATAGGTTGTTATTGTAGTTTTTATAAATACAGGTAAAGTTTTCGTTCTTGCCCTTTTCCCAAGTCCATAAATTTTTCACACCTTTTTTTATGTTTTCTTTTAATATCCACTTGATTGTCTTATAGTTTTTCTTTTCCATAATTATTTATATTTTTCATATAGTTTTTTTATTCCATCGAAACATGTAGCAATACAAGAACCACAATTTGTATTAGTGTTATAATTAGTTCTATGTATAGTGTTATATATTTCTATCATTTTAGTTTTTGCTGCTTGATTTTTTGCCCTTCCTGTTTTTAAGTCAACCCAAAGATTCAGTATTTCATCTATCATTTCTTTTGGCAAATCATCAGGCGTTTCTACTTCTGTCGTTTTATCCCAGTATTTTTGAGGACAAGACATAGGAGCAATTCGTGCTTTGATTTTCATGAAACATTTGCAGACTTTACAATTTCCTAAAATATTTGAATAATAAACACACCCCCTGCAAATTGCAATTCTATCTTCATATATTTCTGTCGGAACAAAAAAATTATTCATTCAGCTTTTCTTTTAATATTTCTCTTACTTTGTCAATTGTAGTAAAAAGACTGTTTCTACTTATACCCGTTTTCTTAGCGAGTGAGTCGAGCGTATTTCCTTCGTAATAATAAAGCTCGAAAACCTTCTTATCATACCAAGTGCAATATTCGCCCAACGCTACATCGATTCTGTCTAACTTTTCAAACTTAATATTTGACGGTAATTCTTCAGGCATGTTGTAAATGCTTTTATTATAATTGTTCATGATTTTATCATTGTGACTGTAATTACTATTATAAGTCATGCCAACTAAATTTTTGTAATATTTTTTATATTTATAATAAAATGGACTTCTTACGCTTGTGAGCGACCTTTTTAAAACAACCGCGCCATACTTTGTTATTCCTTCTAACCCGTCATTTTCATATATTTTTTTTAGTGTTTCTGGATTCATTTGCATAAAATAAAGCATCAATTCTTGTACTGCATCATGTATCTGAACTTCATCTTTTGTTATACCATAGCACATCTTTCTGAATTTATCTGATAACTTTGATATTTCTGAATAAATTTTATTCACTTGTTTCTTTTAAATTATCAATCTTATTGACTACATCTTGAATAAGCTCATTTAAAACTATTTTATATCCACGAATGACTGCTCTATTCTTATTGTTTTCTAACCCAGCAAAAAAACCGTTTGTTGCTACTGATACATTAATTGGAATTATCATTAACCAATCATAGTAATTATTTTCTTTTACGCCGTTTCCATAATTATTATGATATTCTAAGATTGTGTCTAGTACATCTAAATATAAATTGTACTTTGTTTTTGTGCTTGCATCTTTTGTGAACTCTTTACATATTTGTAAATATGACTCGATAATTGCTTCATGTTCTTTGCTCGCATAAATCATTTTTGTCATACGTCAAATTTATGAAAAAAATTACTCTATTCCCTTTTCTTTCTTTAAGTTATCAACAGCCAATTTGTAATAACTTATCTTTTCTTCATAATCTACTCTAGTAAGTTTGATTGAAAATTTAGATAAAAATTCTAGTTCTTCAGCTGTTCCTTCACCATACTTAGCATCTAATCCTAGACCAAATCTGAACTGTTCTCCCTGTTGATACATATTGCATTTTATACATTGTATTTGACAATTCTGTTCATTCCACCTGGTAGCATGGTGTCGCCTTGACTGAAAGTGACCGCATTGCATGCCTGACTTATAATGCGAAATTCGCGAGCATGTGAAGCATTGAACGGCACCCTCAAAAGTAGCTTCACGAAGTCTAATGAATAAACTAAAAAATTTATCTAATTCTTTTTTGAGTTTACTTATTGATTTTGCCATAACATTTCTTGAATAAATTCTTTAGGAGGTGATACATAAGTATATTTAGATATCGTTGTATTTCTTCCGAACCTGGTTTTTTTAGTCAAAGGCACACTTTCAATATCATAACCTTCTTTTCTGTGATTAAATATAATAGCGGAAAGTCTAGTAGCTCCATATTCTTTAATCGCTTCATAGCTTGTTATGCTGCCATAGTTTTTTAAATGCCATAGTATTGCGTCAGATTGGCTTTTTACCTCATTTGATTTTATTGTAATACTTTTCATTTTAGTAGCTTTATAGGTTCTTGATAAAAAGGTACATTTTTTTGACCTAAAGTTTCTGTTTGATAGGTAGCATCATCTATCACATGTTTATGGGCATATACCCATTTATAAAACGTTCTAATGTTTAAAAAAGGTTCTTCTTTTCCAAATCTTACGCCTTGTCGAAAAGCTTCATCAATTTGGTTAAAACTCATCTTTCCGAATCTTCTTTCATTCATTAAATCAACTGCAAATATTTTTGAAAGACTGGCCATTGTTTTTCCATCTGTTTTTTGACCTATTTCAATTGATGTTCTAGAAATTAATTCGTACACCTTTTCTTTAAGTATTTCAAAATCTTCTTGTCTTAGTGTTTTCATTCGTAAAATTTTATGTTATTATTTCCCTGCCATTTATGTTCTGTGTCGTTGACTTGCTTCTGAGTTGTACATCCTAACAAAAGTACAATTAATATAATTGCAATTTTATAAATATTCTTTTCCTTTAATATATTCATTTATTTGTGTATCTATTTTGCTCATTGTTTGCTTTTTTATTTCACGTCTTTCCCAAGTTCTTACAGCGGCTTTCCATGATTTCATTTTAGTCTTACCAACTACCCAGCCTTTTGATTCATAAAAGTCATAAAAAGCTTCGTTATCAATACCATTGTTTCTTTCTATACAATAATTTTTAACTTCAATTAAGGTTGGTTTTTTAAAAGAACGCTTAGTATTACTATCTGTAAGATTATTATTATTATTATACTTTGTATTAGTATTATCTGTTAACTTTTCTTTGCCAGGTAAATCCTTCAAAGTTATTACCCTCGCTAATATTTCTTTGCTACCTGGCCTATATGTGTTAACACGGTTTATGTAGCCGTTCGTTTCTAAATTCTTTAACCACTTTTGAATCGAAACTCTACTAACTTCATAAAGCTTACAAAAATAATTCGTATTAGCCGTACACTTACCATTCATATTACATAAAGCGGTTATTTCTGCATATAGTAATTTGGCGTTCGGCGTGAGCTTTTTGCTATATCTTACTTCAGCTGGAATAACGGCGTAATAGTTTGGTTTCTGCATTATGTAACTTTGATTGTGTATTTGTAGTCTTGTAGAGCTAATTTAATATTTTCAAGTTGATTATAAAAATCTCTATAAGAAACTTTCACATTAGTTTCCAACTTTCCAGTCTTAACAGTTATCGTGGTTTGATGCTTATGACTTGCAAAAACATTGTTTTCTCTGAGATGGCTTTTTAAATGCTGTAAGTCAAAAAACTCTTTTTTTGCACTTAGCAAATCAGTATATGCAGAATAAATAGTGTTAAAAGTGTTTCTGTATGCTGGCCAAGACACATAATTGTCATCATGAGACTTTTCATAATGATAAATCAAACTTCTATCTCTATGCAGAACCTTCCCTATCGTAGTCCTATGAGTATCATCTTCAAGCCTAGCAATAACAGCTACGACTGAACGTGGTATTTGCAGCTCCATACGCCTACTTTTGTAAGCTAAAGAACCCTTACGCAACCCCAACAGATTTGTAGTGAGGTTGCATAAGTTTATAAAATTATCTTCAGGCGTCATAATTAAAATGGCATATCGTCAGACGTAACAAAATCATTTTTTACTTCAGCTCTACTTTGATTAGTAAAATGATATCCATCTATATTATGATAATACTTTCCTTGATATTCTCTTGAATAAACATTGCAAAGAATGCAAACATCCATTCCAAGTTCTAATTTATTCATTCTGTCAACCTTATCTCCAAACGCACTTACAGCTATTATGTTATTAAACTCACCGCCTGTATCAATAACGATTGATTGTTTTTTCCATTCTTTTCCTGACTTACTTGTTCCCGTTTCTAGTTCAAGCTTTTTTACTAACTTACCATTTACTTCCATTTTGTTTATTTATTTAATTATTAATTTTGTTTAAAATCTTCGCTTTCATCTTCGCCAAACACCCCTAGCTCATAAAATCCTGTTAACTTCAATACAGCGCGGCTTAATGCCCTTTTCTCGGCCATTTCTAATACATAGTAAGAGTTAGTGTTGCCGTCTTTAAAGCTAGAGCCTTTTAATGCAGAGCCAAAAGTCTGAATAGTATTGCTGTCTTTCATTGCTGTTGCTTTTACAGCTGCATAATTAGGTTCCGCTTTGACTACATCATAGTTAATATTTATATTTTCTTTAGCCTGTATCTTTTCTATTCCGCTTCTAGTGATGATTAGATAGTGCTGATGCTTGAATATATCTTCTTTTTCTAATCCATAATAAAGATACTTTTCTTTAATTTTTTCCGTTTTCATATTCTTTTTTTTTAGTAAATAATTTGGTTAAAAATAATAATTTTTTTTAAAAGGTTTGTATTATAAATGAATCTCCTGATTCAAATGCGTGATAAAAAGTGTTATCCATTATTGATTGCTCATTTGGATATTCTTCTTTGTTATACACTTTCCAAAATTCATTCATATTATCATACTCATCATATTCGCAGCACAAAGCTATCGGGTCAAACTCTATTTCTTCACCTGTATCTTCTTCATAACCTGTTATCATTTCATATAATTCAAATCTTCCTATTGGACTAAAATTGTTAGGCCTATGTTCTGCAAACCAACTCGCGAACTCATATTTGTCAACTGTTTTTTTCATTTCGTTTTTATGTGTTTAATTACTTGTTTTTTAATATATTTAATTTGTTCAGTATCTATCCAATTTAAAAAATCATAGGCATCAAAACAAACTTGAAAGTCTTTGCCATATTCATCGGTTCCTCTTAAATATAACTCGCCGTCACAGCATTGAAAAGTATTAAGGTTATTCATAGCCTTATGTATTAATTCATTATTTTCCATTATATTACATTTATTATTACTGGTTCATTTCCGTTTTCTTCATAAGCATCAACATAATCTTGCTTCAAATCTCCTAAATAACTATCCTGGATTTGCCATGCGTAATTTTTAAACATTTCTGTAAACTTATGATAACATTGTAATTCCGTACCAACAACAACTACATGTTTATTTATGTTTTTATAGTCTGCAATAAATTGATTTCCGTCATGATGCCATACTGAGCAAGCTTCAGGGGTTGATTTTAACACCCATTGTTCAGCTCGCATTGTATTGTTATCTAATGGCTGCTTTGTAAAACAACTCATTACTGGTTTGTTGTAATCTATATTCATAATTAAAACTTTTTTGTATAATCAATACTATTGTAATAAGCTGTTTTAACTACTATAAACATATCGCGTACTTCAGCAAAGCTCATGTGTTCAAAATTTGGCATTGCAAGCATAATGTTTCCTGGCATTAAATCAGGCTTATTTCTTTTAACATCTCTTAGGCTAATAATAGCTTCTTGCTTATTTGTAGCCTCTAACATTTTAAATTCTTTTTCCATTTTTTTGTGTTTTTTAAATTATTAACAGTGCAAACATACGACTAATTTTTATATAAACAGCTATATAAACAGAATAATAAACAGAGTTATTAACAAAAATAGTGTTAATAAGATGAATTGCTAGTGTAAGAGGGGGATTATAAGTTAATTATTAAAATAAATATAATTATTAACAGATATAAGGTAAATAATTTCCAATCAGCTTTGTCCTGCATTATAAAGGCATTAAAAGATTTAAAGGGGTTTGTCCATTATTAAGAATAACAGCACAGCCGACAGCTGGACGCCTGCCGTATTTCGCATATGCCATCGCATAAGACTTATGATTAATTCCGCATCCGACCTGAGAACCGAATATCCTAAAGTTTTTTCCGACATAATGCTCTGTATAACATTGTGTGTGAAGATGACCTTGTACTGTATTCATCATATCGGCGCGACATTTAGTGCGTGCCGTTCCACCTTCTCCATGTATATATTGAACACCATCCTGCTCATAACGTTCTACAAAATCCCAGTTAGGAACTTCTAAAACTTCTTTGTAAGACCTTATCCATTTAGAAGGAATTGCTGATGTTTGACTTTTACGCATTATAATCCTGTCATGATTGCCTAAGATTATTTTCGTGCCTTTCTTGTGAAATGCGTCATACCAACGTGATATCCTTTTTATTGCTAACTCTAGTTCATCAGCCCCACCCATTCCATCAGCTGAAGTTTCATGATAGCTAGAATAGTGATTATCGATTATGTCTCCAATGAAAATTACTTGATTGCAGCCATATATTTCATACTGTTCTAAACACCAGTCGAGATAACTGTCTAAACAAAAAGGCTCATGCAAATCTCCAATTACTAAAACATTTCTTATTTCAGATTCTCTAAGTTTTTGCAAAGCAGCTATCTCGTGTGGTTTTAATCTAAAGCGATTATTTTTTTGCAACATCTGCTATTCCTTGAGCACCTATTAAAGTTAAAAGTGCATAAAATAAATTAGTTGCTGTGGCTTCATCTACTCCTAAATAAGTTACAATCGCGGGTACAGTTACCGAACTTACCATATACCACCATTTTTTTGACGAAAGCATTTGATTTACTACTAGCTTATTAAACCAATTTGAAATTTTTTTCATTTTATTTATTTTTAATTATTAAATTTATATTTTCCCCTCCCAAATGTATTATTTCTTTCATTAGTAAATCCATCACTAATCTAGAATTGCTAACAAAGTCTTGTTGACGAGGTTGACCTACTAGAACGCAGCCCTTTGAATCTTTTGCAGAATTTCCGCGGTGAAACAGGACATATGAACGATTTGGTACGTCTTGAATTAATAAATGAACATAATCCCTAGACGCTGATTCTCTTGCAACCCTAATCCTTACTTTATATTCGCCATCAGGAATGCAGCTAATACTTCTTTGATTGTCTTTCCACGGAAGTTCTAATGTGTCACAAAAAGTTTCGCCATTTAAAAACAGTTTTCCAATTGTGCTTTCTTCTGTAAACGTATCTCTAATGATTAAAAGATTTATTCCAGTATTCAAATTATAAGTAATAGATTTTTGAAATCGTAACCCCCTTAATTTCCTTAACAAATTCTCTACGAATTTTAATAGCTTTTTCATCTTTTTTTATCCATTTTGGATTCGTGCTGTTAAGTTTCCTTTTTTTAGCCATTTCGTTTTTTCTTGTGATAATACCATTTATCAATAGTATAAGCTATGGAAACACCAAGCAAAATAATTTTCAATATTAATTCTAAATTGCTAAACGTTGTGACGCTTAGAACTGTTGTGTTTACTACTAACACATCTCCCACTTCTTTCGCTATTGTTTTTAGTGCCATTTCTCAAATATTGTTTTAATTTGGTTATGTTTTTTTCTTTTACTTTATAACGTATCTTCATTTATAATAAATCGCCTGGATTAAGAAAGTTCCTTAATGTCAATTCAGTTCCTTGTCTCGGTCTTTCAAGATTCATATTCGAGTAATAAGAATTAATATCAGGATTCACGTCAGCCCCAGTATTCGTTGAATATTGCGGAAAGCTGCTAGTGTTATTTCTAATATAATCAATCATTCTTTCCATGTAGTATTCAGCGGTGTTCAAAACTTCGTTTCTTAGATGTTGAGCTTCTTCAACTGTTAAAGAATTTCCCGTTTCAGATGTTTTAGCATAAATATTTCCATTTTCGATTTTAAAACGTAGAAATGGAAGTGCCATGTATAATGCGAAACCAGGAAGCATTTCTGCGATATAATCATTTAAGAGCGTTGCATATGCTTCATTCCCTACATTGTTAACAGTACCCGCAACAATTAAATCTTTAATATGTTTCGTAAGCTGAGTCCCTAATTTCGTTTCAACATATAATTTTTGTGCCTGCCTAATATATGGAAGCAATAAAGCGGGGTCAACGTTCAATCCTATTGTTGTTGAATTTTTTAAGCGTTCTTCGCTGATGAATAAAATATAAGCCATGATTATCTATTTATAAATCCTTCGTTTGTCATTGTTTTTGGAGCTTTTGCTACTAACCCGCTATTTCTTTTTAATGTAAATCCTTCGCTAATTGCTTTCGCTTCTGATATTATTTGACTATTACTAATATCAGCCTTTGCGTTTCTAAGTGATGTACGATATATCTGACGTTTCCAATAGTGAAAACATGAACCTCCTCCTTTGTAGAGCCAAATTGAATAGGTAGCGCTATTCCCTTTAGGCCCCCAACCTCTATTAACAGGCTTGTTCGTCATTTGCAAAATATCTTCCTTTCTATATATTTTTTGAGCTGACATCATTTTAACGCAAAATTCTCTTGAACTATCTCTTTGCGTAAGTGAAGTGTCTTTTGTATAAATATACCTAACTTTATAATAATCATTGTAAGAATCATTGACGCCATCTTGGGTACTCCTTGAATTTGGTCTAGCTGTTCCAGTTGTTGCTAATTCTACTTTGTCAACTAAATTATTTATTTCACTTTCAAAGTCAAAATCCTCATGCTCATTATTTACATTTTCTTCATCTATTAATTCCCAATCTTTAGGAATATCTTCACCGTATTCAGAAATAAATTTTTCTAGCTCAGTAGCCGTTGAATGGTCTTTGCAAGCCATATAAGCCGTTTTCCCTTCATATTCATGTTCGTGATACCCTTCGCAATCTAAAGTCTTTGCATGCGCTTCAGCTTCTTCTATGGTGCTAAAAACAGGCTCTCCATCAATCATTCCGACCTTACTAAACTTTACTTCTTCCTCAACTGTTGTATCGTCCCCTAATGGTTCAAGTCCAAGTTCTTCACGAATTTCATCTTGAGTCATAACTTCTCTGATTGTTTTAGAATCGAACTGAACTGTTATTGGTTTTAACTGAACAAAATTAACAGGCATATCCATATCGTTAATTTGAAATATTTTTCTTAACACTTTAACAATTTGGTCTTGAAATGGTTTTATGACTGTATTGAGATAAAAATTTGCAGCGTTTACGAGTTCGTCAGTATTTGAAGAAAATCCATTGCTTGAATCTATACCCATTAATGTTTTTGATGTTACTCTATGACCAGATAAAATGTTTGATGTTAATAATTCCTGAAGTGCTAAATATTGCTTATCTAGGTCAGCTGGTGTTATTGCTTGAATTTCAGGTGTTCGTGTTTTATCATCAGAAAAGGTCAAGATAAATTTCCCAGCATTTCCCTGTCCAGTGAATTTCTCAGATAGACTTTGTTCTATTTGGTAGCGTTCTTCTTGCGTCGGAACTCCATTGCTAAAATTAATCATAAAGCTGCCAGAAAATCCTGAACTTATGGCGTTGAGATGGTACTCGCTAATTCGGCCATCTATAAGGCTCCAATTTGAACACGATACCCAATCAGGAGTATAATAAGAATTCATGCTAGGACTATATAAACCAGAATATAAAATTTGATTTGGATTACTTCTATCATTTGCATTAAATGCTGGAACGTAATATGGTTTATGTTGTCTGACGTTTGACCAATCACCACTAACATAATAGCCAGGCGTTCTTCCAAATTCATCGGGTCTAGCGCATCTTATTTTTTCAACTGGCACATGATAAATTTCAGCGATTTGGGTTCTATCGGTACTCCAAACGATGTTGATTGCAAAACCTCCTTGAAGCTTAAAGTCAAAGGCTATCTTTTTTATTACTTCATGTAAGCTTTCATTTCCATTTGCTCGGTTCATAAAGTTTTGAAGCTTTATTCTAGCATCTAAATCTCTATCATCTTCATCTTCAATTACCAGGTTTTCTCCAGCTATCATTTCACCTGTTGCATTAACTATCGCCGCTGTAATACTGCTTGAATAGTATAAGTCAATCAGAAACTGAGGATATAAATTTCTCCAATCATCTGTTCCATATTCGATATAGTTTTTTCCTCGCACTTCAGAAATTTTTGGTGCGGTGCTTGTTTCTAGATTGATATTAATGATATTATCCTTCATAGTTTATTTTTATAATTGTGAAAGTCTTGCGTTTATATTATTAGTTAGAGCTACATCTGAACTATTAAAAATTTGAATCTCTTTTATAGTTCCTGAAAAGCCGTTTGTGTCAGTTCTTCTAATACCTATGGCATCAATATCAATAATGCCTGCTAATGTAGGTGTGGCAGCTTGTAAAGTTCCATTATAATATAAATAGAAAACATCAGACTTTCTAGTAAGTACAATATAATCTTCTTGATTTCCAAACTCAGCTGAATCTAAAGTTATTGAAGTGGCTGCATTATCTATTTTAATAGAAATAGTTCCTGCCGCTGATATTTTAAATAGCTCACCAGCCGATGTGTTATCAGCAACAAAAGTTCCATTAGTAGTAGTAGGGAAAAATCTAATTCCTAAAGTAAAATCACTATCGACAACTATTTGTCCTGTTGTCTGAAGATTAGTCTTATCGCCACTAGCAAATGTTAAAGCACCTGTACTAGCATTATAAGCTGGTTGTTCTGTTGCAGTAGCTTGAACCATATCAATACTGTTAGTAGAACTATCAGCCCATTGGCTAACATCAGAGCCGTTCAAAGTGATACCCACCTTGTTCTGATACCATGCTTGCAAAGAAGTTTCATCAGTAGGCAGCCACTCTCCACTTGGATTGTTGCTATTTACTAAACTAAGACCGAGTTTTAACGCTAACATATTATATTACTTGGTCGTAGTAACAAACAGCCAATCCACTCGTTAAAGTTATCGCCGTCACGTTCAGAAATAATGTCGTTCCCGCCGCCATAGTCGTATGTAGTGATGATGCGGCGCTTCCTGTTCCTGTTTGTATGTTTGAAGCTGCTATTGAAGCAATTACACTTTCAGTAACAAAATGAACTGCATAATAATCCTTTCCAGTCATTGCCGTTGTTGTAATTACATCACATCTGTTTTTTCCTAGTTGCTCAGTTAAGAGTTGTTGAACGTTTTCTATTGCCATTTTTTTTTAATTTATTGTCCGTAATATATTGTATTTGTAGAAGCTGGAGGTGCGTATTCAGTATATTGCACTTCTTCACTTCCTGATTTTTCTGCTAAATAAAGCTTTCCGATAGCGACAAGCCCTTGAACAACGCCGTGCGTGGGTCCAACAGGTAAAACATCTGTTTCTGTCACAGGAGCGTTCCCTGCGCTTACAGCAACAGCCCCAGACCAACTAACTTCCCAAAGTTCGTATTTGAAATATCCCGCTGGTATTAAATTGACTGAAGTGTAAACGTCAGGACTAGCACTATAATCAAACTCTAGTTTTGTATATCTTTCGTTTATAGTTTCTAATGCCGCGTAAACATAAAACTCCTTTTTATCTAAGTCATTAGTGAATTTAACTAAGTGCCTAATCATAGAAGAATCAACGCTTGTATCAATTCGGTTTGCTTCAGTTTCTATATATGCTACAAAGTTAGTTTCTCTTATTGCTTGAATCATACTATATAATAGAAATTTTGTTTATTTATTTGCTTTAAAAAGAAAAGCCCTACAAAAGTAGAGCTTAATCTTTAGAAATATATGAAAACTGCTAATTGAATTATGAAGAAACAACCCCGCCTAAAGTAAATCCAGCGTTATCAAATACATTTGTTGTATAATCAGGAACCATTTGGAAAGGCTGACTTTCTAAGCCGTCAAATGTCAGAGTATAACCTCCTCTGTCTCCAAATGCAGCTCCACTATCCATAGTGCCTGCATTTAATTCCATTCCATTTACACTACCTAAACACGTTATAACATCATGTCCGTTTGATAATGTTGCGTTCAATTGTGCAAATATAATGACTTTTGTTTGTCCTAGAAGCTTTATTTGATTTTGGTCTTCTTTTGTAAGTCTATTAAGTATGATGTTTACTGATGGAGTGTAAAAAATCGTTCCGTTTTCTCTAGAACCTGTAATAGTATCTGTAAGACTAGCAACACCTAAAGGCATTGTGTATCTATACAACATATTACTTCCCATCTCTAAATCAGTAATTTCACCATTTGCTGTTGGTATTGATGTCACCTGGTCGTAAACTGCGAAGTAAATGAACTTAATTCCTCCAGATACTCTATTACAATCCAGGCCTCTTCCCTTAGTTAATGCTGTGCATGCCATCTTGTTTAATTTTTAAAGGTTAAAAGATGGGGGCTATTACACCCCCTTCTTTGTATTATTACGATTGTCTTACAATGTCAGCACCAATTCCTTGCTTAACACCACCTGAATAACGAGCTACTAATCTCATGTTATCACTTCCGTCAAGCAAACTCATATCCATTAATTGAATTCTAGTAGCGTCTGAAAGTAAGTCAGTTCCGAAAAATAAGTTTGATTTTTCTGCTGCGACTAATTGATTGTCAACCATTCCAGGACATACAGCTATTTTATATCCTTCAAATACTGGCTCATAATCACCATTCATGTTGTAAGCGTTTACATATCCTAATGTCGAAACAGCTGACACATAGAAAGCGTAAGTCTTAGGATTCATGTAAATATGCAAATCTTCTTTTCTCAAAATAGGAGAAATATTAGCAGCCATGTCTGCTGTTAAGGTTTGTAAGTTTGCTATAATGTTAGCTGCTGTATAAGCTCCTGAAGCCGCTGATTGTATTACCGTTGCATCTTGACCTGGTAGTAAGTATCCAGCTGCTGAAACAAACCCTTCAAATTCTCCTGTTGTTGCTTCAGTTCCACCCCATATAGAAGTTTCAGTTGCGTTTGCAATGATTTCACCCATGTAAGATATTACATAGTCATCAAAAGATGCTGGTGGCGGTGCGCCTGCTCCTGCTCTCATTTGTAAAGCTTCCCATGAATCTAATAAAGTTTTCTTACATAAATCTAGATTGATTTGTAGATTTTTTGGAGTTAGAACTGCTTCAGTTAATGCTAATGTTCCTGCATCAGTAAAGTCGCATGTAGCGTCTTTAACAAGACCAGAACCAGCCATCTTTTGGATATTGCTTTTGAATTTAATGTTTTCAATCATTGTTAGATAATCCAATGATGTTGCTTCTTTCAGAGCCGCTGAGATATAAAATCCAGCCGCTTTTCCAGAAAAATTCGACGTTGTTGTAAATGCCATTTTGTTTTATTTTTTAAGTTATTATTATTTGTTTAAGTTGTAAAGAAACTTTTCTTGTCTAGATAATTTTTTGTAATCTTTTTTAGATAATTCTGGTTTCTCTGAACTAAATTTGTTCGTATTAAGCGGCGCATCAGCTGGTGATTCAGCCAGTTCCGTTTTTAATTTTGCGTTTTCAGCTTTTATTGCTTCAACTTCTTCAGATGAAAATTCCACCACTTCAGTTGTTTTTATAGATTTAGGATTAGTAGACGGCTCAGTAGTTTCTTCAGCCATTTCTTCAACTTCATCATCACCTCCTTCTTTAGCTTCTTTAAGTTTTGCAACCGCTATTTCAAGATTTTCGATTCTTTTCTCCATTCCTTTCCAGTCAGCAACATCAGCTTCTTCTTCGTAGTCATCTTCTTCTTTAGCCATTTCTTCTTCAACTACTTCTTCTTCAGTTTCTGATTCCATGACTTCAGACACAATTCCTTCCGTTTCAACTCGGAAGCTTACTCCTGTATCCGTTTTATAAGTTCCAACAGGAAGCAGGATAGTCGTTCCGTCTTCAGTTAGTACCGAAATATCGACTCCAGATTCTAATTCTTCAGCCGTACTAACGAAAATCGTACCATCTTCGCTTTTTGCCTGCCAAGCTAAGTTCACTTCTTGTTCAGCTTTATTTAAGCCAAGAGCTACTAAAATTTGTTCTTTTAAATCCATTTTTAAGTTTTTTTATAGTGAGTATGTTATATATAATAGAAATTTTTTTTACTTGTTTGATTTTTGGTTTTCTTTTATTATTTCATTTAACGCATGTAGCACTTCTTCATCAGTTGGGTTCTTGTGCTGCATAGCTTCAAACTTGTCAGTAAAATATCCTTCGATTGATAATCCTTTAAGCTCACCCGCTTTTATTTTAGACCATAAATCATCATTTTCTATTTTCATTTTTACCATCCATGTTCCTTTCGGCAAAGAATATCCATATAAAGTTGATTTGTCTTTTTTAGGGTCTTCTATTATCCAGCTTTCAACAGTTAAAACGCCTGAAACTCTATCCTGGTGTTCGTAAGTTGCTTTATGATGGTTGTTATGTTTGAGATATAATTCTGAAGCTTTGCGAACTGTTTCAGGACTAAAATAGACATAATATTCTGAATCAGTATTTGGGTCATAACGAAAGATTTGCTTATTAGGAATGAGAGCTGGACTAACGACCATTCTCTTTTCTTCATCAACCTTTGCAAATGTTAAATTGTTTTTTTCTTTTCCGAAAAAGACAAAGTCTTGTTCTATTGCTGGAGAATTTACTAAGCTTATAGCATCTATTGCTAGTTCTTGCGAATCATCAGATATAACAAGCTCAACAATTCTAGTCGCTTTTACTTCTTCATAATAATCTTTATTAGCCGCTTCACATTCTGCGATTGTTTCATATTCGCATTCTCCAGTTTGGCCCCACTTTACGTTTCCGTCTTTACATTTTTCACATGGCATAATATATATATTTTTTTGTTAATTTATTAAATTTTAAATTGTTGCTCTACGTCTTATTTGAGCTAAACCGTTTTGACTATTTGTGATATCATCACTTAAGACGAACGCTTGTATTGGTTGGTCTGCTCGACCACCAGATAATTCAAACGCGCCTGACATCATTTGTGGTGCTGGTGTTCCGCCAGGTGCAACTGCTCCATCACCGCCAACGCTTCCACCACCTACGCTTCCTCCTCCTAATTTTGACATCGCTACTCCTGCTCCTGCTGTTATTGCAGCAACATTAATTCCAGCTGATATGTTATTAGCCTGAATTAAGGCTTCAGCAACTCCAACAGATGTTCCTAATGTAGCGGCAGACAAAGATAATCCCTGAGCCCTGATTGTTTGATTTGCGGCTTTAGTGCTTATTATAGTTTGAGCTATACCAACAGCTGCATCAGCTGCTACGATTCCTGCTTGAAGTGCTTTATTTTCTCCAGCAAATTGTTTCGCAATATTTAGTGTCGCTGATACGCTATTTAAGTTCGTGGCAGCTGTTTTCTGTTTGAAATCTGCTACTGCCTTTTCGCCTTCAATTTTTGCTTTTGCTTCTTCATCTGCCGTTTTTATAGCTGCTTCAATTCTTATTTTATATTCTTCATTAGTTTCACCTTTTATCCTTTCTAATTTTGCTTCTACCCTACCTCTTTCGTCTAAATCGGCTGTTATTTGAGCTAATTTTAAAGCATCTAGACCATCTTTTTCATCTTTTCTATTTTTTGCTGATATTTCTCTGACAATAGCTTGTTCTTCTGACTTCATTCTTTTTCTTTCAGAGAAATTAGCTTTTTCAATATTAAAGACAGCTGCTTGTGCATTTGCTTCACTATTCAAGTTTTCTTCGCTAGATTTGTTGAAAGAATTTGCTACTTTGAAGAATCGTAATTTTTCTTCTGCTACTACTAAATCTTTTGCTAATTGTTCGTCAGCTAATTTATTAGCCTGACGCATAAATCCGAGTCTTTCTTTTGAAGT
>Ga0209336_10000223_pt1 | contig 28807 bp, 19 predicted proteins | sample LinPmetageLP32_FD_184042 | JGI IMG/M metagenome (GOLD analysis project Ga0209336, IMG submission 184042) | Marine viral communities from the Pacific Ocean - LP-32 (SPAdes) (version 2) | ecosystem: Environmental > Aquatic > Marine > Oceanic | place: Pacific Ocean | collected 2009-08-23
TTTACAAATAAACGAGAATAGCCTATATCGCCACTCCATGATTTAGAGTATTGAGCTGCAAAACCTAGGGAAACTGTACCCTCAAACCCTTCACCATCTTCTTCAGAATAAGTATTAACTACTCTTACGTATGCGGTACCTGAATAATATATCCCTTCGTACTGACTAGTTGCACCCCAAAATTTGCTGAAGTGGCGGAGAAATTGCGACTCATAATTTCCTATATAAGTTTTGGCCCAAGTTTTGTAATACGATTTGTGATATTGCTTTAAGTACTCTTTTCCATAATGAGCAATATAATTTAAGTTTTCTGATCTATATGAATTAAATACTCCTTCATAATCCTTACTGTACTGTTTTGTCCACTGCGTAGTATAAGCTGCACCAAAACTTCCTTCAAAGGTTCCTTCGTATTGTCCTAGATATGCTTTCTCGTATTGAGTGGTGAATACGCCCTCGTACACACCTTCGTATGTTTTAGTGTATGTTTTACTATAAGAAAGTCCGGATGCAAATGTTCCTTCAAATGCACCCTCGTACATTACTAGATAAGGACCACCTAAAAATTGTTTAGCAAATTGACGAGAGTAGCTAGCTATATAACTTTTATTATAATAACCAGTAAACGCTCCTTCAAACTGTCTGTTGAAAGCTCCCTCATAAGTCTTGCTAAAGCTATTACCAAACTGTCCTTCAAATTGACTAGTAAATGAACCTTCGTAAGCCTTGCTGTATTCTTTGCTGTATTGTTTTGAGTATACGCCTAACCACACACCATCGTATTGTTTGCCCCATTGTTTTTCGTATTGGCCTAGATATGTTTTTGTGTAGTCGCCTAGATAAGTTTTTAGATATGACGCAAGAAAATGCTCTATGCCTCTAATTTGATTAGCATAGTTAGTCCCAACATAGGATGCTGCGAACTGTCTATCGTCACCTGCGAAAGACTTTGCGTAATTAATATCTGCCACTCAGGCTCCCCTTATGTTAGAGTCTGATACCAGATGTCGCCGTTAGTGCCTATAGAGTTACTACTTGGTGCTGAACTAGATATGTATATCTTTTGATTAGGTGTATGTGCAAATGATCCACTTGCTACACCTGCTGCATTAGTATTTGCAAATGTTACACCAGTGACGTTTACAGACGTATTAGATGCTGCTGTTATTCTACCTTTAGCATTTACTGTGAACGTAACTAATTGAGTATTATTCGAAGTGTGCGTTGCTGCACTTACACCAGTATCTGATAAAGCTGTATCAACAACCTTAGCTGATGAATTAACTACCTCGGTACTGCCGTGTAAAATTTGATCAGACATCTTCTTCCTCGTTTTCCTCTACATTAGGTTCTAGTTCTTTTACTCTTTCGGTCAACTCTTTGACGGCTTCTATCAGTAATGGTATCAGCGCATTATAGTTAACTGTTTTAAACCCACGACTATTTATATCTACAGCGTGAGGCAACACGTTCTCCAATTCTTGAGCTATAACCCCATAGTCTGGTGTTCCAACTCTCATGTCTCCGATGTTGTTATTCCATACAAATTCATAACCACCAAGAGCATTTACTTTATCTAATGCAGTGTCTATCTTTAATATGTTATCTTTTAATTGTTGGTCTGATGAATAACTAGCTACTAGATCATCAGTAGCGTATATGTTATTTGCCAATACAGCTGTAGTATTAGCTAACGTATCTCCAACTACTATGCTAGTATCAAAGTATCCATTTTTGAATGATTTAGCTGCTGAGCCAATATCCCATTGATTGGTATTTGATGCAAACACATGACCATTAACTGAAGCATTTGCAAATACTAATTGAACAGTATTTGCTCCATTACCAATTTGTACTATATTATTACCTGCGCCAGTTGTAGATGCTCCTGTTAACTTAAGAGAATTTGTAACTGTTACATTTGCAGATCCTAATTCAGTAGCTGTTAATGTTGTGTCTGATGGGAATTGAGCTGATACTCCAACCTGTAAGTGATCAACAACTAAGTTGTTAGATGTTAATGCTGTTGCGTTAGCACTTATACCAGTATTAGAGAATATAACATTACTTGTATTTGCTAATGTAATATCATCACCAACTGATAGATCACCAACAATAGCACCGGACGCTGCATTTACTTCTCCAGTAATGTCTACGTCTCCACCTGCTGTTATAACTCCTGATGTGTTTATTGTTGCACCAATTAGATCCCATCTAGCACTTGCAGCACCTAAGTTTAATCCATTAGCATTCGGTAAGATATTAGAAGCAACATCTGCTGTAAATGTTACTTTGTCTGTTGCAGCACTACCTATGATTGTATTACCTGAAACTGTTAAGTCATTTCTTATTACTGCATTGTAAACATTTGCTTCTTTGTTATCAGCTATATCTAAATCATTTGATAATGTAGTAACTCCAACAATGTTTGCTGATCCTGATAATGTTGTAGCACCTGTTACACCAAGTGTGTTTGCAAGAGATGCTGCTTTTAATACTGTTAAGGTTCCGTCTGTGTGAACAGCTGTAGAAGTTAATGATGTGTTTACTGTACTATTACCTACTGATAATTTAGATGTAGATAAGTTTACGTTTGCGCCTACATTATAGGCTACTGTTGTATTAGATGTTCCTGTAACTGCTATACCATCACCAAAGGTTGCGTGGCCTGTATGTGTTGATAATGTTGTGACTTTTAATACATTTGTATTTGTTGTTGCAGCTGCTTCTATATTAGCACTTGCTGTTATAACGCCAGTAGATGTAAGTGTACCAGATGTGTTTGCATTTGTAAATGACGCATTGTGCCATCTGTGATTTGTGTCACCAAGTACAACATTATTACCGTGTAGAGGTATAAGACCTTGTGTACTATTTCCAACTAATCCTTTTACTATAAGTCTATCAAAACCGTGTGTTGCGTTTGCTGCACCTGCATTACCTAAAGTTATTGTTCTGGTATTACCTGCTAATGATGTTACTAATGTATTGACTGTTGAGTTAGCAACAGTGAATTGAGCATTAACAGATACATTGCCACCAACTGTAGCATTTCTAGTTATTGTTAAATCATTGTTGGATGTTATATCTTCACCGACTAAATCATCAGCTACTACATCCCATCTTGCTGCTACGCTACCTAAACTTTTACTTCCATTAGCACTTGGTATTATGTTTGTATCGACTACACCAACAACTGATATTGTATCACTTGCTGCTGAACCTAAATCTGTATTGCCTTGAACAACAAGGTCTGTGTCTATGTTTACTGATGCATCAAAGTCTGCATCTTTAGTAACTTTTATTTTATCTGAGAATACTGCGTTAGCTGTAACTGTTAATAGATCACTATTAGCATTACCAATAGTAGCATTAGCTGTAGTTGTTAGGATCCCATCAATGTTTGTTGCTGAATTAATATCTAAATTCGTACCATGAATATTCATATTGGTAGAATCTATTAATGTGTTTGTTCCTGATACATTAAAGTCTGTTGACGTGATATCGGTTAATGTATTATCAACGTCGATGTTAGCATTAATATCTAACGGTGTGTTAAATACATTGAGTCCAGCATTTGACGTGAATGTGTTTGTAGTAGGATCAATGTTGATCGCATGAGTAGTCGAGTTACTCTGAGTAACATTGAATGCACCAGCTAGTATATCAAAGCTAGCTGCATCTATGTTTACATTTGAACTTACATTAAACTCACCACCGTTAATTGCTGTGTTAGTAGATGAGAAATTGGTTAATGTATTATTAAAGTCTGCATCAGCATTAATGTCTAGTGGTGTATTGAATACATTGAGTCCAGCATTTGATGTAAATATATTTGCAGTAGGATCTATATTAATCTTATGTGTTGTTGAATTACTCTGTGTTACATTAAGTGCACCAGCCAGTACATCAAAGCTAGCTGCATCAAAGTTTACATTAGATGTAATATTTAATTCACCATTTTCAACAACTGTATTACTAGATGTTATTTGTGTTAATGTATTGTCAATATCTAAGGTTGCATTTAGATCTATCTTAGTATTGAATATATTTGTTACTGCATTGGATTCAAATACTTTTGCAGTAGAATTAATTGTTAGATTGTTTGAAGTAGAGTTTGTTGTTAGTTGTACGCCAGGTGCAAAGTGTGCATTTGATTGTGCATGTATTATTGCATTAGCTGTACTGTTAGCTATGAATACTACATTTGAACTAATAATTAAATTAGCTGCTGCAGCCTTTGTTCCATATACTGTACTATTAGCTGTTACACCAGATAACTTTTGTTCTACTAATAAACTATTAGCACTAAAGAAACCATTAACATAAGAGTTACCAGTCGTGCAAGCACCTTGAGTATTTGCAACTGTTGATACGACAAACTTTTCCATATCGTAAGTAATTCTATTAGTGAGGTCAACCCACTCTCTAAATGTATCTGACGAAGGCGTAATGTTAGCGTTTAAATAATTATTACTAGCCATTTGACTTCACCTCTGCTAACTGTATTATCATTTGCTTTATCTCTACCATATCCTGTTTTAAACTTTGCACTTCATTGCTAAGTTGATTTACTGTTCCAGCTTTTGCTCTTTGACTTTTGTATTGAACATATGCAGCCTTATCAGTATTTATGAGAGCCATTGATGACTTGTCTCTAAATATTCCTTGTGCTTCTGTCTCTATTAATGTTATCTTAGCCATTATAATGATACCGCTATTGCTCTAAAGTCATGTAGTACTGGAGCTTTAGATGTTGATTCAGATTTCATTACTATCTTAATTGCAAGTTTTTGATACCCAACAAACTTCTCACCAGCGCTATTGTAATATGTTACTTGGCCTGGTACAGTAGCTTGAGGATCTCTAAACGCTTCATTAAGTGAAACGGAGTCCACTTTAAAGTGTGGCTTACCGGTTGTTTCTATACTTTGTACTGCATCTGATATTGTTAGTTGTGTGTTGTTAGCAACCGCTGCAACTTTAGAAACAGTATAATCATTACCATCGTTAAATGATCCTTCTAATAATATAGTATCGCCTGCAGCGTAATCACTTGAGAACGCTGTGCCTGATCCAGTAATAATTGTATTATTAGATGCATCTGTATGATATGTGACTGTTCCTGCTTTAACTGTTGTAGATGATGGTCTATCTAAGAATTCAAATCCATACTCATTAGTATCGCCTCTTTCTTTATCACTACTAAATTTAAACTCATTTGAAGTCATTTGTAATGGAGACCAATTTGTATCATCTATAATTGATGCATCTGCTTGGTTTAATATTTTTGCATATACTTTAATATCAGTTCCAGAAGGTCTGTATCCTGTTACAAATACTTTTACATCTTCTGCATCTAATCCGTCAGCTAATGTTACTGTTCTTGATACATATTTTGCTAATGCTTCACCGGTGTTTGTTAAGTGCTCATTAGTATCAACATTATTAATAATGTTTTCATATTGCAATATACCCTGTGCCTGTAGGTCAACTGATGGGGCTGCAAATCTATGAGGTGAAGATAGTATGTGTCTAACTCTTAACGATTTGGTTAATGTTGCACCAGATATCTCGTTTGATTTAGATTTAATTTGTGTCGGTTCACTTGGATAGTTTCTATCATTACTTTTAATTGTTTCTAGCTCTGTGAATGCATTGTCGGCTAAATTTCTACCTTGAAGTTTAGATGTAATTAATGTTTTTGGTAATACTGTATTGTATAGTCTAGGCTCGTGATAACTAATAAAGTTATTAACTGGTGCATCGATTACACAATTGGCTCCACTTGATACACCTACAATTGTATCTTGGTTAGCAAATAAGTAATTACTATTTGCAGCTGTACTGTCTTGAACCATTATAGTATTTGTAACAACACCAGGTGATGTTAATTCTTTACTTAATTGAGTATAGATTGCAGAAGGTGTTTGCATATAATTTGCAGATGAGTCTGTGAATGTCGGTCCACCTCTTACTACAAGATGAGTACTGTTTGATACAGAGTTAACTGTTACAATATCAAACACGGTTGTGTTTCCAGATAGTACTATTTTATCACCAGATGCTATTGCCGGACTTGTAAAGTTAGTTCCAGTTCCTATTATAATTGAGTTGCCTTCATTAACAGCAATTGTTCCAGCTGCGTTTGCAGCTAACTTAAATATTTCTTCGCCCTGTGAGAACGTACCATTCACGACACCATTATTAGCTACTAGCCACTCATAGTCCTCGTTGACTAAATCAACTGTAGATACATTGTCTGAGAAGTATGCTCCGTACACTGTAAATTTAATATCTTCATCTAGGTAGGCCTTCCAAGTTCTATCATTTGTAGATAAGAACATTGTACCTTTACCCCAATCTTGATTAGTTGTTATATTTGTAGATAAATCTTTATCACCAGCTTTAGTTGTAAATAATTTATACTCTGGTGAGTTGGCTCCTGGTTTAATGACAATTGCATATTCTCTTGATGAATCAACTGATATAGGATAAGGCCATGTTATAGTAGTTGCTACGGTACCTTTTGAAGATGTATTAATGTCACTTGACTCTAATACAACATTGCATATTGCACCAGATGCTGGCATGCCATTTTCAGTTTCTCTAAGTTCAATAGTAACACCCTGGTTAGGATCTTTTTCGTCAAAATATAAATCAACAGATGTTAAGAAACCAGTTTGTGATCCACCAAACATAGATGGGCTTAGCATAAATGTTTGACATAAAGGATCGTCGTCTACACAGTCATCAAAATTGTCGAAGGTGTTTCCTTGTAAACTTGTAAACCTGGAGTCGCCTCTTGCAGTTATAAATTCAGGGCATACCTCGAAGTCTACTATAGGTCGTCCTGGCCAAAATGTATTGGCTGCTGCATTTGTAATCCCTGTGTTAGTTACAGGAATTATATCACCGTTACCTGTACCAGGTATAGTGTTAGCAACTGTATTAGTTTGTGGTGGTGGCGGTAGCGTAGTTACTACTTGCGATGTAGTTGGATCTGATTTTTCGGTAATTATCCTAGATGACTGGCTTGAACTTAATACTGGCGATCTCGTTGTCTGATGTATTTCTGCTGTATTAACAGAGAAGTTATAGCAATTGAATCTAGCAGTTGCAGCAGAAACAGCGTCTTTAATTTGAGCTAAGTTGTCTACATCTGCAATTACAAATTTTCTTTCGCCTGCAAAGAATGTGCTAGAAGGTATACTTAGTATACCAGCAACTGACCCTGTGGAGTTAGCAGTTAATGCTGACCCTAATCTTTTTCCTCTATATATTCTTGAACGTGCAATCGTGGTAGAAAGCGTAGATAATGCTTTTTCATTAGTAGAGTAATTACGTAATTCACTTGGTGTTACGTGCTCGTTTACATTTACCTCATCGAAGAATATGTAATGTCTAAGACCTGGTCTCAATCCTGTTGCAACAAATCTAATTTGCGTTCCAGGAATATAAGGCTGAAATGCTAAGCTGGTCATGAACTCACCAACTTTCCTTTTAGTTGTTGCTGTTTCACCAGATACCGTGTTTGTTGTTCTTCTAATATTTTGAGTTATTATTGTTTCAAAAGTATCTGTTCTTGTTGTGTCTGTTTCTGTAGTAGAAGTTAATCTTGTGTCAGCTTCCTCATCAATGACCTCATCGGAAGTAAATTGAGATGGCATTGCCTTATTCAATGAATCTAATAACGCTAATGTTCCAGACGCTACATCTACATCTATTTGCATTGCTTGTTCTGGTACTACTGTCTCATCTACTCTTGATAGGTAATCTGGGAATAATTTTACAGTTCCATTATACTTCCAATATTGTGAAGTGAGTCTTCTTGATGTACTAGCTTTATTTTGTTGTAATAATAAGTTTTGTTGATATCTTGGTGTTATATGATCACCATGTTGAGTGATATTAGCACCACTTTCGTATTTTAATTCTACGTGATACTTTTCAAACTTTGATGTTAGAAGTTTTCTTGCTTCATCAATACCTGCTTTATGTTCATTATTAAGAATATTACCATTAGTCAAGGATGCAAAGTTATCAACAATAAATCCATTTTTAAATCTATTAAGTGTTGCGTTTGTTTTACCTGGCAATACTGAGTCTTTAGTATTAGTTTCTAATAAATTTAATGATGAATAATATTCAAGATTATTAACTCTATCGTCAATTTTTCTAATATCACGCATTGTATATCTTTTTAACTGAGTAGCTCTTATCTTAACCGCTAAATCTGGTCTCTTGTAAAACTTGCCACCTTGTGCACTCAAAGTTGGGAACACCGGAACATCTATTGTCCCTAGCTGCATTGCTAAAGGTGGAATGTCTGGAAGCTGAGGATTAACACTAGGCTGTCCTTGAACTATTCTTACACCACTGCCTTCTATTACTAGCCTATCTTTTCGAGGTAGATAATATGTTACATTTGATGACCACGTTTTATTTGGTGCTGATAACAAACTTGCGTTAGAAAATGTTTCCGTTGCTATTGGGTTCAATGTATGGCTAGTACCGCCAGCTGCAAATGTTGCGCCTACATTAGCTGTTGTAGCTACTTGAGGTCTAAAGTCAATTGAATCTCTTAATGAAATTTCTGTTCCATCTTGTGGTGATGCAAATATAGGAATCTCTTGAATAGTAATATCTTCACCAGATATCATAGTATTATATGATTGGTAACTAAAGAATCCTGATCCACTTTCTGTAAAGTGCTTAAATTTAACTGCTAAGTTCATACCAGCAGATAATGAATATCCTGAATCTGGTTTTATTTTTAATGAAGATAAACCATAGAAACCATCTTTCTGGCCAGTAATAATTTCAAAGTTCTCAGTGACATTAGTACCATAACCGGTAGCTGTATTGTATACTGTTGAGTTTGCAACAGTATTGGATCCTGAATTAGATACACAGACTTCTACTAAACTTAATGCATCTGGAACACCTAATGTCCAAGGTCCAGTATATATCCCTGCATTGTTTACTGTTAGTATAGACATCTCTGTAGTGCTTAATGATTTTGTTTTACCTGCTTCTGATGTATCTACTACGTTATGTGTTACAGAACAATTCATCTGAGCCGTTAATGCTCTGTCTATGTTAATAGTTAATCTCTGACCACTATTACTAGCTGTGCCTTTTGCATCATCTCTATTATGTAAAGATAAAGGATAATGCTTAGGAAAGAATCTAGTAACTGTTCCGTTTGAATTATGATCTACACCTACGTTTTGACTAACTACAAATGAGGTAGCACTAATAATACCTGTAATTTGTCTAATTTTAGTATCAATCTTAACATGATCTCCGACTCTTAAATTAGTCGTAGAGCAACTTGTAACTATTGGAGTGCTTGTTCCGTTTACATCAGCATTAGTAGATTCTGCAGCTGACCCTGTTCCATTTTCTTGGGGAATAAGTATTAATTCTTTTTCTTGTGTCTCATTTAGATCACCTGTATTACCATAACCAAATGTCTGGTTAGCATCACTAAGATCAATAAATCCTGTTCCACCGGTACTAAAAGTTAATGTTTGTTTTCTTCTAAAAGTATAATTACCATTTGCATTAACAGCAGATACACCTTTTTGTCCTATTGGAAATACTAATTTATTAAATGATGCATCTTTAATTTCTGCTAAACTGTTACCATCTAAAACTATGTCTGCTACACCTGATACTGCAACATTTGTTTGATAACCAGCTACTGTATATTCACTACCACCTTTATAATGCCAAATTGATTTAGCATGTTTATTGAATGAGAAACCTGTTGACATTTTAATGTCATAAAGATATAATTTATATTTGTTATTGGATCCACCTGGAAGATCACCTTGTTGTTCTAGGGATCTGACTCTTGCTGTACCAACAACACTACTTGTTACGCCATCATAAGTTACGGCTGTATTACTTGCTGCTGATAATGAACTATTGGCTCCATTTGTTGTACCACTAATAGCATTAAAAGCCCCGTCCATTATTAAGACTAGGTCATTGTTTACTTCACCAAATTCTCCAACTAGCTCATCAACTTCAACATACGAACCGTAGTTAATTGATACTGATTGTGATGTTGCTGTTTGTGTTGTTGTTGCTCTAGGTAGCGCAATTCTAGTAGCTCCGGCTAATTCAAATCTATTTCCTTGAATGTACCCTATACCAGCTCCAACCATTACCGTTGTATTATTGGCATCGCCTACCCTTTCTTCTGTAGTTAAACCAAATGGCTCTACCACATAGTCCCCACTTTCTTCATAGGTTCTTTTTGCCATTTGATCGCCAAGACTATTTAATTGAGCGCCTTGTGATTTACCAATAACAGTACCAAAATTAAATTCTGCTAATTTTAAAAAGTTGTTTGATGATGTTGCATTAGATACAGTATTGACAACTAATGTTGGTTCTAGTTTTAATCTATCAGCACCAGGAGCATTTTCATTATTAAATCCTGCTGCATTGTCTAATAGAGAAGTATCAACGCTGTTATTAACAGTGCTTTCTAATGTCTGTGCACCTACAGCCAATTCATGAGGCTTATTGGTATACTTAGATACTATAATTGTTTGTTCTGCAAATCTTTGGAATATTCCTTTTTGGAACATTACTCCATCACCGACAGACATCTGGAATGACTTACCGGTTATATTAAATTGTGTGTTTCCACCTGCATCAAAGAAACTTGAGTTAGCTGCAGTTACTCTCATTGTTTCTTGAAGATTAACTCTTAATGTTGCTCCATTAGCACTAGCATTAGCTGATGTAATAGTAGCTGTAGGATAATCGTCAGCAGTAAATCCTGTACCATTTGCAGTCACGTTAATTGATGTAACTGCTCCAGTGTTGTTTGTTATAACATTAGCTGTAGCATTTCCACCATTGCTGGATGTAATTGTAACTGTATCTGAGTTTGAATAACCACTGGTTCCATTGTTAGTAACTTGTATATTAGCAAGTCCCGTGGCTGCTGGATATACTTCTATTATCTCACCATTAGAATATTTTGTTACTGCATTGTCTGAACTAATGTAATTAAAAAATAATGTATTTAGATCTGGGTTTTGTGTTTCTAATCCACCTGCTCTATCCACAACACGAGAAACTAAGTTAGCAGTTTGACCTCTTAAATAATCTCCTTCAGAAATTAATGCAACATTTACGTCTGTTCCTGCAATAGTTTTATCTAATATTTTTAAATAGTCAACAGAAGAATTGAAATTAAATGTACATCCTTGTACTATTGATCCTTCTTTAAATATATGCTGACCAAATCTTTCAACTTGGTTTTGTAGAATAGTCTGCAGCTGAGTTAATTCCCTAGCTTGTAGAGCTACTGCTGGTTTAAATAATACCTTATGATAATTCTTCGTTTCGTCGAAGTCATCATAATAAGGACTTACATTTAGATCTGTTTCTATTCCCATTTCTTAATCTCTAAAATTTAATCATTACTTTTACTCTCTCAGTTTGACTATCACTTCTTGTGATAGGAGAGATGTTTTCTACGTACATAACTTCACCTGAGTTAGGTACAATGTCTGGTCCCGCTGTGTCTGTGAAGTATCCTACACCACCACTGCTTTGGCCTCTTACATAATAGTATGTGCCAGAAACAGTATCAGATGCTAAGAAGTTTCCTTTCTTATTAGTAATACTCATGACCGATCCACTAGAAGTATTTATAAAGTGTATAGCACCATTGGCGTCAGTAGAGTCCTGTTTAATTGTCTCATCCGTGGAAAAAGCTACTTGTGATGCATTTGCAAAGCCAGTTAGCCTTAATCTTTGGTCGAATGTTGTAAAGTTTGAGTTTGTTTTATCAGAAGTCTTTATAGCTGTTACATTAGCGGTAACCGTATTAGCTAACACATTTGCATTATTAACTATCCTCATTCCAGCTGCACTTCCTGATGATACAAATTGACCATACACGTTTGTTAGGTTAATTGTACCAGCTGCTCTTGCTGCTATCACTCCAGTTGCACTACCATGAGTATCATTAGATCCCTGAGTAACAACACTACCTGCTGTAAAAGAAGTACCGGATCCAGTAGTACCATCAGTGTTAAGTGTAGTGTCTGCAATTGTTAATACAACATTACTATACAGAGGATCTTTTAATATACCTACTGTTCTAAAATCATTCTGTGCCGGTATTGTTCCGTTTTCACTGTTTGCAAAGTCTACCGATACCCCAACTGTATCTGCATAAAGCTCATTAATAACATCTGAACCATGGCCGCCTTTAGGACCTATAATTGGTACGACGTTTGCGTTATTAGCTTGAGCTGTTGTTCCATTTTCTACTATACCAGTGTTTCCCAATACCTGAGCACTTGCGAATGTATATCCTGACCCTCTATTGGTCATTTGAATTGTGTCTACTGAAAAGTTTGCTGTATTAATTAATGCTCTACCTTCTGCACCAGAACCATCACCTGCTATAACTACTCTAGGTGTTATCTCAAATAATGATGTCGTGTCTATGCTTGTTGCAAATGCATTGGTTATTAATACTCTTCTAGCTGAACCAGTAACAATATATTCACTAATAGTTTTAGCTTGTCCTGCTCCTGCTCCACTAGAGACAAAAAAGGTACTTCCTTTATAAAAATCTGTGTTTGATGATAGCGTCGATGTGTCTGATGCAACGCTTGATATTAAAGCTGTAGCTCCTGATGTTTGACCTTTAACTACTACGTTTCCAGTCTGACCAAAGAAGTTTCCTGCAATGTCTACAATTTTAATTACTGTACTATTAGCTGAAACAATAATACCATTTGCAACATTGTTAGCTGTGTTGGCTGTTATGTTGCTTGTCTTATCAAATAAGTCTACTCTTTCTACAGCAAAAGTTCCACTTGTGTTTGCATCTGTTTGATCTATAGTGACGTTAGCACTTACTAATGATTCTAATTCTATAATTAAATTATTTCCGCCTACTGCAGCATCTTTAACTACTCCGTTTGCAACTGAGTTATATCTTGAGCCACCGCTATTAACATTGACTACATCAATAGCTCCTGCTACAGCATTACTGGTAACCGTTGTATCAATCACTAAAGGTATTTTATCAGTTGTACTAAACTTAGTATGTTCTGCAGCAGTTAGCTCATACATATACTTCCACTGATATTTGTCAGCAGTAGTAATATAGATATCATCATTAGCGGCAGTTTCTGTTTTAGTTGGTGAATCAGTTGATGCAGAATCTTTATTATTATAAAGGCATTTGAATACACTAAAATTTCCATTTGCTTCTTCTACTGATGCAAAGAAAGGAGAGGTTTGTAATGATCCATTGTTATTGTCATACTGTGTATATACGGTTCCGGTTGTCCAAGCATTTTTGTTTACCATGTGCTTAATATCACTATCAGTAATATGCTTACCATAAATCATATTTCTATATTGTTCATAGAAAGAGCTTTCGTCTGAGTTATTAGCAGTTGGTGGATTGTTGTCGTCTGGGAATCCAGTATGCTTTCCAACATACATATAGTAAATTGAATTTGCTGCTTCAGTAATAGACTCTACAAATTGTTTTGCATTGTGTGTATTAAGATTTGATTTTACTAACTTACCCATTTACTATACCGCTCCTATTGAGCTATTGCTTACCGTTACAGCATTGTTTACTGAACTTTCTTTTACTACTCTACCAAATAATCTTGTTCCCGCTATATGTGCGGTCTTAAGTAGTATATCTCTATATTTATTTAAAGACAACCCTGTTTCAATGACATATGAGTGAGATTGATAAAAATCGTTGTCGTGTATGTATTTAGTATTCAATTGAGACTCCTGTGATGCCCAAAAGCCAGGACCCACACCAGTAGTCGATACATTAGCTAAACCACTAACAACAATATTAGAATTTCCTGATGATCTTAATGTTAAATTTGAGTTGTGTTGATACCCAAATCCACTATCTGTAATCTCCAAAGCAGTTACAATACCATTAGCAGCTTTTGCATCTGCATTAACTATTGCATTGTCTCCAATTGGTTTTGTATTAGCATCTTGATATAAACTATCTACCGTTCCACCTGCACCAGATGTTGCTCCAGTAATAGAGCCTATATCATTGAATCCTACACTAAATGATAATCTTCTTAATCCAACATCGCCTGTACCGTCTTGATTGTTATTAAATTTATATACTTGTCCTTTTGCAACTGCTGATGATGATGTCACACCAGTAGAGGATATTGTACTGAATACGTTTGTTTCGTTGTTTGCTGTATTTGGAGATGCAATTGATACAGCATTAATAGTTGAATTGGATGTAAATGGTTGATTGTTTGTTAATGTTGTAACCAGACCATTTGCAAAAGTAGTTTTAATATTACCATTTATAATATTAAGTACGGTACTGTTAGATGAGAAAATAGTTCCAATTGCACTAACTGTACTATTTTTTGATTGGGTAACAGATGCTCCAATTGGGAAGTTTGTTGTTCCGCCTGTTGTCGTATTACTTGATGCTGATGTGTTTTGAACCGTTACTGTATTAACTGTTAATGTCTGACCAGCATTAGTAACTGTTTGGTTTACTACTTCACCAATAGTAAAGTCTTTTATTGAACCACCACTACCAGAATTCATTCCTGTTAAATTAACTACTATATCTCTTCTATCGAATTTGGCAATACCACCTGTGTATACAGATAAGAATGGATCAAAGTTATAATTATTACCAGGGTTAATGTCAGCTATGGATGTAATAGTTCCCACATTACCTGAGAATCTTGTAAGGACATTATCTAATATTGTGTCTATATCCCCATTCGGATCTTTTGGAAATCCATATCCAAAATCTATATTAGCAGTTACCACACCACTTGATCCACCTGAAGTAGCTATTGTTCCTATAACATTTTGATTAAAGAAACCAGCCCCAGCTGTTATTACTTGTGTACTTATTATAGCACCACTACCATTTGTTGTTACATTTGCTGTAGCATTGGTTGTTGGCGGTCCGTCTCCTGGTCCACCTGTAGCAAATGTTATTACCTCACCATTTGCATAACTTGATCCTGCAGTTCTAATTGTTACTGTATCTAAAAATCCCGTTCCACTATTAGCACCAGTTGCTGTTGCATCTTGGCCGCCTATAACACAATCAAGATAAGATACATTTGATACGTTGTTCTCACCTATAAAGTCTGTGTATATTGTTATTGTTTCTTGGTTTTCTAATCCACCAATTTTAAATCCTGCACCTGATCCTGTTCCAACGGTTACTACATTAGCGTATGTATTTGAATCCCTTCCTACTATAAATGCAGCTACGTTTGCATAAAATTTTACAGCAGTACTACTTCCATTTGCCCATTTAGTGTTTTTAAAACCAATATTAGTTGTGTTGGATCCAATTACTTGTCCGGATACAGATACGTTTGCATACGTATCAACTACTGCTCTTGATGCTAAATTACCTTGCATGAATATATCAGATGCGCCTGTATCTACTGGAGCGCCATTTAATATTGCTATTGAATTTGTTCTTTTACCTTTAATTTTTTTAGTAGTATTAAACTGTCCAGCTATTTCATGAATGTTTAATGTGTATTGTTTGGCGTTAGTATTTGTAAACGAACTTAAGATAGCATTGGCACCAGTATTAGTTACTGAAATAGAAGTTACGTTTGCTGTGTTTGCTATTCCAGAAGTTATGTCTTGAACGTTGTCATTGGATGTCCAAGTGCCAAAAGATCCATTAATCGTCATTACTGATGAGTTAACTGTTACTACAACACCATTAGCTGTACTCTCATCCCCTTTCACTACATCCCCTGCTGAGAAAGAACCAGACGTTCCGCTAATACTTAGAGTTACTAGATTCTCTTCCTCTATCTCTTCGCCTGGTTGAAAGATGTGTGTGTTGACAGAAAGATTAGCTGCAAGTGCTAATTGGTTTCCAAATGATCCACTAAACGGTGCAATTGTTAATGTACCATTTGCTCCATCAATTGCTGAATTTATTATATAGCCATTTGCTACAACAGTATTAATATGAGTTGCGTTAGCATCTTTTGATCCAACTATGTAGGGTTGCCCGCCGTCAGCAATCATAGTATTAATGTCCGATACCATTTGTGCGCCACTCAAGAAAGTAATCTTCTCCGCTTTTTGATCTACTGTTTCAAATCGAGTATACTGTGCGGTATCTATTTTAGATGTATTAGAATATGTTTGTGCTGCGTTTATTACATTGTTTACAGATATGTTTTGATCATTAACATCTATAGAAGTAAATGATGTATTAGTCGAAAACCCAAATCCACCATTTGCTAATTGAAAGTCTACTAATCCAGTAGCCGCATCAATTGCTGTTACTCTGGCTTTACCTGATTTACCTACATCTGCAATGACATCAAAAGAATCACCAACATTAAAGTCTTGGCCTCCCAATGTAACATTAATGGATGATAATGAACCAGTAACAACTGGCATGTTGTCTTGTATTCCATCAGACGATGACGCAATGATTTCTCCACGTAAAAAATTTCCTTTTAAGTTTGATAGTTGTATGACACTGGTTGTTACTCCATTTGCCATCTTAGTAGATATACTTTCTACAAAAGCCTTTGCACTAGAAGTTGCACCTATTATTTCTTTACCTTGTAATCCAATTAAATTATCTTCATCGGGTGCATATACTTCAATGTATCTTGGCAATCTAAAGTCAGAAGTCGAAGGTTTAAGTACATCGTCTCCTGGATTCTCAACTAATGCTTCTTCATCAAATATTATTCTAAACAATAATTGAATTGATCTTTCACTACCTTTAGCTCTATAGAAGTCCATTATATTTTTAATGGTTAATCTATCATCAGCTTTAATTAATCCAGGTAGTTGGTTTAAATAAAGTTTTTTAAATTGATCTAAAAACTCAGCTGTTGTATTATCAATGTCTTGATATTCTATTAAGTTTCTTGAGTAGTCTAATGATTGACCTGATTGTTCTAGGAATTCATAATATGCTTGAACAAAAAGTCGAAACATATTTCCATCTTCTGCATAGAATGCCGGAAATTGATCCTTTACGAATAAAGAGATTTTATCATTAATCTCTGCAGGCATTATACCCTCTCTTGTTCTATAGTAATGCTCGGTGTCTGATTATATGATAAGATAATATTCTTATTTGATTTTAGTGTCTTCGCTGTTGGGTTAGCTGACACTCTTATAGAGTCTCCAGTAAATGTTGATACATTTAGATTAGATATTGTAACCTTTCCTGTTATGTAATCAACTGTTCCAATATTTGAATTCACTATTGTTAACACTGCATTTTGTTGTTGTACTACTTGCATGACTCCAGAGCCATTGTCTCTCAAAGAACAACCAGTAAGACCATTAAATGTAAAAGTTGTTGATGTAACAGGTGACGATCCGTCTACGAATTCATTCGAACTGTCCGCGATCTCCCTGTAAATCTCATTTCCAAACTCTAAAGTATGGCTTCCTGCCTGGTTTAAAGTTGGTATAATAGTTTTTTGAAGTAATATAGAAGTCTCATTATTAAGTATTGATGCATCAGCAGCATCAATAGCAGCTGATAACTTAGATACTCTCAGCTTAGCATTAAAGTCGTTTATCTTAGATGCTGCATGATCGTTGATAGCTGTCGACACTAATGTTTCTATTTCTGTATCACTCTTAGTTGTTACATTGGGATTATACAACACTTTAGTTGAAACGTCAACAAATAAAAATTCTGGATCTACAACTTCTGGTGATATTCCTAGTGGGGATCTTAACCTAGTAAAGTCTTCTATTAATTTCTTTTTACTGTTTGGAATTCCTGTTGCATTTTTTAAGTCTACTGAAATAATTACTTTACCAAATTGAGGTGGATCAGCTTGTTCACCACCAAATACACTAATAGCTTCTATATCATTAAATTGTTGCTTTAGTATAGTTTCATAATCGTTTGTTGTTACTGTTCTATCTTGTATTGATAATGCTTTTGGTGCATTGAATTTAATCGATGTATTGCTTTCTTCAAAGCCTCCACCAGATGCTGAAGATACAGTTGTCACTACTACATTTGTATATCCTTGAATATCTGATGCTGATGTAAACACTGATGCTTCATTTGCTGCGTTTGCACTTACCTTTCTATATGTGGCTTCAATAACATTACCGTTTAATACAGGAGCTCCTAATACTCCGTCTCCAAATTGCAATTCGTATTTCTTTCCTTCAGCTGGAACAACATAATACACATTGGAAGTTCCAGAAAGTCCTACTGCTGATAAACTACTTGTCCATATAGAGTTGGTAGTGTCTGATGTTGATTCGTTAATTTTAACTGATAGACTGTCTGTGTCTATTTCTGGATTACTTAAAACATATCTTTGATCTGTGTTTGCTGTATTGACTGTAAATAGTTCTGTTACTATTTCACCTTCTTTAAGAGTTACGCCACTAGCAATATATTTTCCATTTGCATCAGCTGTAATTGTTAGTCCTGCATCTGTTGTAAAGTTAAATGAATTGCTTTCTACTGATGTAGTAAATGAAGTATACTTTGGCATTGTAATAGCTGCTGGAGTATTGGCTGGATATATTTCAACATCAACAACTGATGTTGCCGCTGTCTGAGATTTTGGTAAGTAGTTTAATGTTTTTGCATGAGATACAATACTGTCTCTTAACTGTGAGCTGTCTAAAAATGATTCTGAAGCTACTTGGTTTAGATAAAAATTTTGCATGAAAGTGTTATATGATAACACGTCTAATAGAACATTCATGTTTGAACCTTCAAAATTATAATCTTTAAATAATCCTTGCGAAGACAAATAGCTTTTTAAATTTTGCTTAATGTCTGCGAAGTTTGTGTTTGCTACTGATAATGCACTGTTAGCCATTTTATCTTACTCTCTCTAATACTAATTGAAGATTTTCTTCTCTATCACTATTTATCAGACTAAAAACAATCGCTATACTTAAATGGTTGTTGTCTGGATCTGGTGATGCTACTATGTTAATTAAATTACATCTTGGCTCATATGTTTCTAACGTCTCTACTATCTGTGCTTTTGCTTTTGTTACTGTTTGTGGAGAGAAGTTTTCAAATAAACTTTTTCTAATATCACAACCTATTCCTGGTTGAAAAGGTCTTTCCATCTTATCAGTGAGCACTAAACTCTTAATAGATTGCTTTACAGCATCTACATCACTTTTAAGCGAAAGGTCTTTTTTAACAGGATGCACTGCTAATGAAGTATTGAAGTCTGTAAAAATAGCCATAAGTATATTTATTCTCCCTCGAGTATAGTTATTCTATCAAATGTCTTTAATTCTACTATTAATGCTTTGTGTCTATTGGTAGAGTTTTTTGGTACGTTATCTACAAAGAAGGTTTTGAAATTGGTATACTTATAGTTTCCAGGGTCATCTGTTGTTGTTTGACTAAGTTCTAATTCACCGACTTTAAATGTTGATGTCTTATCATCCGTTTCTAAATTTTGATATTTTTTTTGTATTTGTATTTTATATAAGTTTAAAAATTCTCTATAGCAGGCTAAATAATGTTCCGTGTCAGGGTCTCTATTACGTGATGCAGAAAAGGTTGAGGTTGTCACAAGGCCGGGTAGGCCGGGTAAAGAGGCGACTAAGCGCCCAATGCCCGACACGCCTTGTCGAATTGTCATCCTGGAAATATATGATGAATTTACTTCTCTTAAGGTCTTATCATGTGCAGCTAACTTTGCTGTGTCTATAACAAATTCTTTTTTAAGTTCTTCTGTTAATTTATTATTAATAGGAGTACCAAAATCAAACTTCTCTGCATCTACTTTAGATTCCGGATCTATTAATTTTAAAACATTATCTGCACTTACGTCTTTAGTGTCAGGTTTAATATCAGCTTTCTTCTCTGCTACGTCTTGATCAGCAGCTGCATCTTCTGTAGCTGCTTTTGATTCTTTTCCCTTTTCAGTAACATTGCCATTTGCATCAATTTCTAGTTTAGGAATTCCTATACATACTTTACTTTGAGCATCGGTAGCACTCAATGATCCAAATATTTTATCAACTGCACCGCCTACTAATGATCCGACACCTGATAGGTCTACAGGAACATTAAGAAGATCAGCTGCTTTAAACTTGCTTGACATATCTGTTAGTTCTTTTGAATCTAATCCAAAGTCATCAAGCATTGCACTAACATCTACATGAGGTCCAAACTTCTCTTCTATCTCTGCAAGCTGTTGAGCCATAGTAGCTGGATTAGGATTGTCAACTAAATTTTGCATCATGCTTTGTAAGTCAGCAGCTGGTTTTGGAATATCCGGCACCATGCTTTCTAAGTCGGCCTTTATACCATCTGTTTGGGATGCTATGTCTGATGCTAATGAAGCTATACCTGAAGTAATGTCACCTGTAATTGCATCTGCTTTTGCTTTTGCACCGTCTATTGCACTGTTCAGTGCAGCAGCTGCTCCTGATATTCCGCATTCTTTACTCATCGTTATGTCTCACTGGGATCACTGTTTGGTGAATCTGAAGCATTCTTACTACCTGAATTTGCACCATCACCAGTATCCATTGATGTTGTTTGGTGTGTATGAGTGTGTAGTGTTACTTCATTAGAAGTTATATTTCCAGCCGGTCCATCTATAGACATTGTAGCAGCATCTATTGTCATGGTGTTTGCATCTATGTCCATATTTGCAACTGCTTTAAATATAATGTCTTTTTGAGCCGCTATGTTTAAGTTTCCACCTGCTGCTATGTTTAAATTGTTTGCACCAAGCAATGTGTAGTTGTCAGCCAGTATGTGTGTTGCTGAAGATAGATTAGTTCTCTTTTCCTCTCCAGCAGTAGTTTTTGTAAATGTGCCCTTGATACTTTCTGTGGCTGCACCAACAATAGCTGATATAAAGTTGCCACTTGTTCTTTTATTCTCGTTCCCGTTGACCTGAGTAGACTTGTCTGATAGTATTTCCTTTAATTCATTTCCTTGTACTTTCTTAACGTAATCTTTTCTAACTGTTACAAAATGGTTTCCGTCTACTTCTGTATACTTATCACCATGAACAAGCTCTTTCATATCGCCATCAACTGTAACTGTATAATCGCCGGATACATAAAGATGTTTGTTCTTTAAATCGATTTCATAGTTATCGCCAATAATCTTTTCTATTTTGTCACCATCTGCTTGAATTTCTTGAAATGTTCCTGACTTATGATACATATGCAATCTTTCTGCACCTGGCGTATCATCTACTTCTAATGCATGGCCGCTTTCTGTATACCAGACATGACAGTAAGGATATGTAGAATAATTTTTATCTGAATTAAACCAATCAGTTAATTCTATGTCACCAGTTCTTGGATGTGGCTCTACCCAAGTCTTTCTTCTATTGTATATTGAGAATACGCCTCTCGATATTACTGATCCCATTGCTGGAGCTTTAGCTGTGTCTACTTTACCTAGCTTATCTTTTCCTTCTCTCTTACTGACCATGACAGTATGCTGCTCTGCATGCTTTCTGCCTCTTGCTAATCTTGATATAGATGTCTCGCCAAGCGAATGTATTTCTGGATCATCCTTAGGATATACTCCTCTTGGATCATTGAACCCCTCTGTAGGATTAGAACCAAGCACTGGCATACCATGCATAGCACCTAATATTAATGGATTTTGATATTCACCTTGATCTAAGAATAAACCAAATACCCAAGTACCCTCGACAATACCTGTTCCTGATTGACCTATGCCACTTGTAGCTGGGTTGCTGCCAGGTTGTAATACAAGAGCCCATGGCAAGTCTTTAGTTTTAATAAGACTTTTATCTTCTGTATGAATAGAATATACTCTTACTCTAACTCTACCAAGTTGTAATGGATCATTTCTATCTTCCACCACACCAATGAAGTGTCTTAAATTTACAAAACTATCTGATCCACTCTGCATTATCTTTTACCTACCACATATCTTGATATATCATCTACATTAGCTCTATAGCTTTCTTTATTACAAGCCACTGTACAATTATATTTGTCTTTAATTATTTGATGGTTAACTTCAGTTATTAAATATTTGCCACTTATTTTCTTTTCTTGATCTGGATTTTCTTTGTTTGCTGATGACTCTATCATGTCTAAATCCATAACCATTCCTACATTAAGATCGGAATTACCAGGTACAACAGCATTCATTTGTATCTGTCCTAAGCTATCTGCATAGAATTTTCTTCTAGTTAAAGCAGGACCAAAGTTATTTTCTCTATGCCTTACGCCATCAACATACTTGTTAATCCATGTAGTACTGTTAATTACATTAAGTGAATCGTTGATTATATCTGTCTTATCTAATGTAATGGCCGGCTTGTCTAAATGATAGAAGTCATTGAAGTTCTCTTTTACAGTTAATATTGTTCTATCAATTCTTTGATTAATGACATCAATTTCTGCTACCTGTGATGCATATGCTCCACTCTTAATTTTATCTATTAAGTTTCTTCCCCTTGGAAAATTAATCTCGCTTATTGTGCGCTGAGCTTGTAACGTCTTCATGTCGTCCAATTGCACACCAGGTTTATACGAATATTCTATTGCTCTGTTTCGTCCTTCAGCTATCAATTGCTCCATGTTTACAAAGTTAAAGCCTCTTGTGTCTTCATAAAAAAGAAATATAGATGAAGAGAATCTAGCATTGTATGATCTTCTTTGTATCATTTCAATAGACTCAAATGGTGTCATTCCTGGTATAATAGTAGTAACTCTTCCAGTTGTACGATGTATGTCTATTTGTTTTTTGCTACCTATGAAGTCGTATATTATTTCAACAAATTTACTAAGCGTACCAGTAAATGCTTTATTAATGTCCATTGTAGATTGTTTTACAAATTCTTCTGATATACCAAACAGTTGATATGCTTTTCCTTTTGAACCAGATGCATCATCATTAGTTGTTTCTACTCTATAGACTTTATAAGAGTTTACTATTTCTTTATTCTTCTCGCTATGGAATCCTATTTTTAATTCTTCGGATCCATCTAAATCTAATTCTGCTAGCTTCTCTGTTGCATCGAGTACTACTACCTTACATGTTAATGCTTTTTCAAATACGCTTTCTGTTATTACTATAGAATGATATGATCCCTGTAAATCTAATCTGCCTGCAGGATGATTGATTTCTAAAAAATCTATTACGACGTTACTTGGATTGTATAGAGTTTGATCATTACCATCTATAGGTTCTGTTATGCCTCTGTCTGTTGTTGTTCCTACATCTGTTTTTTGTGATGCTGGAACATTTATGAATCTATCCATAATATTATCCAATCATAATTTCGCGTAACATAGCTTTTGCTTTGTTAGCTAATCTACTGTCTATCAATTTTATTTGTCTTTTGCTCTCGTTTAAATCGTTTTCAAAATCATAAGCATACACTGCTGTATATTGACCTGCTATAATATTACTATATGTGCCATTGAGATCGTATGTTTCTTTTGTAATTATTGTACCCTTTGTGTTGTGCTTGTAATGTTTAATTAATGCTTGTGCAGCTTCTACAGTCCCATACTTTGAAATTAAGAACTTCCCAAACTGCTTTTGTGGAAGTGGCCAGTCATAATATGGATCTATAATATCATTTGCTAAAAATATTAACCATACTAATTGAGAATCCTCATAATAAAGATGAGCTATTTGATCTGGTCTCATATCATCTTCAACTACGTAATCATAAAACGCATTTGGATTGCCTAATAGTGATTCTTTAATTTTAGGACGCGACATCAGATTACGCGCAATTTTAGTTCCGTATTCTACTTGTGGAAAGTCAGAAAAGTATCCTTTACCAAATCTCATTATACTTCTCCGCTACCTGTTGCATCTGGCTCGTCTTCAAAATCTTCTGAAGTCCAAACTGTTGTCTCTGTAAATCCTAATTGTAATTCAGTAAATACTGGTTGACCTGTTCCTGCAAAGAAAGCTGGTTGTCCCTCTGGCGTATAGTTTACTTGCATTGAAGTAATAGCTGCTCTCTTGAATCTATGCATACTATCGCCTTGTCCAAGATAGTACAAGTCTACTTCATGCGGATACTTCATTACATAGTTATTTGTTCCTTGCCCCATAAAAGAAGGATGTGATCTTTGTTTTATTAACTTAATTATTTTTTTAAGGTTATTTGATTCGTCTAATGTTTGAGGATATAGTTTCCATGTAAAATCAAACACTTTTAATTTAACAGATGAGAATAATAATGCTGTATGAGGATTACTAATTGTTCCCGTAGACAATGCTAAAGCTGGTTCTACTTGAGATGCAAAAGGATTTAAGTCCCTTGCAATGGCCATAACGCCCGTTCCTACATCAACTGCTAAACCTTCAAGATTCATTTGCCCTGCTCTTTGAGCCTCTTTTTCTTTTCCTGCTGCGCTACCTGCTTTCTTATAGCTATCAATAATATCATTGCCAGCGGTTGCTCCAGCTGCTCCCATAGTTTTTAGATCAGCACCGTTGTATTCCATTCCATACTTGTCTACTATTGTCATTGGTAATGGTAATACTACAGATTCTTTTACTTGAGAGGATTCCATGTTATAATTGTACTCATGGAATATCATACAGAATTGATGTACACCTAAATCGTTTGGAAACGAGAACGAGCCTCCTGCATCTAATTTAGATTTAATCTTAGCTGATGGTGCATTCCCACCTGCTAAACCTTTTTTTTGTCTTCCTATGTACATTTAATAAATACCTATATGGCTTACTCTGGTAAATTCGTTCCCAAGAACCCCAACAAATATAGAGGGGACTCCACTAATATTATTTATAGAAGTTTGTGGGAGTTCAAGCTAATGAAGTATTTAGATGACCACAAACAGATAGAAAAGTGGTCTTCTGAAGAATTTTGCATACCATATCGCAGTCCAATTGATAGAAAGATGCATAGATACTTCCCAGATTTTTGGGTTCAAAAAGAAAACGGAGAGCAAATGGTAATAGAAGTTAAACCTAAACAGCATTTACTTCCACCTAAAAAGCCTAAAAGACAGACAGTAAAATACCTAAGAGAGATGAAAACGTTTGCAGTTAATCAAAGAAAGTTTGAAGTTGCAGCTGAATATTGTAAGAATAAAGGTATGAAATGGATGATAATGACTCAAGATGAGTTAGGAATAAAATAATGCCAGCATATTTTTTTGATAAGTTAGTAAGCCTTGTTGGAGATGAATTCGATATGGAATTCAAATCCATGAAAGATTTATATACAAAAGAGAACGGTGATCCAGTTACTAGATTAAGAGAGCTAGCAGAGTTGGAACGTGAGGCTAATCCTTCTACTATATTATCAGGCGCGAACAGAACAAAAAGAATTCTACCAGGTAGAATGTATATGATGAAGTATATGCCTAAGATGGCAAACAAACTTCCTTATTATGATATGTTCCCAGTTGGTATTATAATGAATGTAAAACCAGAGAAGGGATATTTTACAATGCTAAACTTTCATTACCTACCTTACATTGAAAGAGCAACTCTTATGAATGAGTTATATAAGTTTTCAATATTTCCAGAAGTTAAAGCTAAAGAATTGGGATCATCTATTAGAGCTAGAGTTAATACTCAGAGAGTTGATTATAAGTTCATGAAGAAAAGAATGGATATGAGAGGTTTCTTACCTTGTTGGAAAAGGTATGACTATAAAAGAATAGTTGGACAAATGTTATATGTTCCGCCTATAGGATGGGATACTATTATGATGCTTCCTGTGCATAGATTTAGGAAGAGTGGCATAAATAGAGTATGGATGGATTCTCAAATGGAAAAGAGAGCAAGAAAGAAAATAGACAGAACCAAGGCTAAAACGTAATGGCAAAAGCACTAGACATAGCAAAAGACTTATTTAATCTAACTAAGGGTAATGCCCTTAAGAAAGAAAAGAAAGGATCCGGAACAGTAGGACAAGACAGTCCTGCCGGATCGTTTAATATAGGTTCTTTCATGGGTGCAATGGAACAGAACAATGGCATGGCACGTGCCAATAGATATCTAGTTGAAATAGATGTACCTCAAGGAGCTTGGGCCAGTGCACAAACGGCACAGTCGTTACAGTTCTTTTGTGATAATGTTAACATACCAGGTGTTAATATTGTACCGGTAGATCATAGAAGAAATACAATTGGACCTTTTGATAGAAGAGCAGTCAGTGCTATTCCATCAGAGATATCAGCAAGTTTCATGTTAGATGCTAGAGGAAGGAATTTAGACTTCTTTCAAAAATGGGCATCTAATATTGTACACCTAGGAGCCCCTGAGTCTGCATTGGACAATACGGTAAACGAAAGTGGTGCTGCATTTGGTGAAATTTCATATAGAGACTCATACATCACTACCGCAAGAATCAAAACATTTGATATGGCTGCAAACCATATAAATACTTTAACAGCATATGAAGTCTGGCCCTCACAAATAGGTGATGTGACATTGGGTTGGGCTCAAAATGATGAAGTTGCAAGATTGACTGTTAACTTACAATTAAGAACCTGGGTATCTGAAAACCATCAGCTACCAGAAGGAACCAACGGCGAATCGTTCTTAGCTAATAGAGCGTTATCTCCAATGGAGCAATTGTTAAGAATAGGACAGACTGGAACAGCTTTGAAAGCAAGTTGGAAGAAACCTAATAATGTTGGCGATGTGATAAATGTTTTATCTAACGCACAAACTTTCTTAGGATCTTTCGGTGGTAATAGATAATATAATAATGGAGAAATATAATGGCGCTACCAAAAATAACTCAACCTGAGTTTGAAATTACACTACCTGTAATAAAGAAAAAAGTAAAATTTAGACCTTTTCTTGTAAAAGAAGAGAAACTACTGCTCGTCGGTAAAGAAGGCGGAGCAGGCGATCAGCTTAATTCAATTAAGCAAGTTTTGACTAATGTTGTCCTTAGTCCTAAAAACTTTGATCCTAGTGATCTGACAGTAACAGATATAGAATATTTGTTTATGCACTTAAGAGGCAAGTCTGTTAACAATATTGTAAAGTTAAAGTATAAAGATAAAGAAGATGAACAACTCTATGATTTTGAGTTAGACATCAATGAGATTGAACCAACAATCGATCCAAATAGAAGCTATGAGCTTTCTATTGGTGATCTTACAATGCTTCTTAAAGATCCTACAATGGGAACACTACAGAAGGCTGATATGAATTTAGATTCTACAGTTGAAGCTGAAGATGAGAACCAAGCAGAAAAAGTCTTTGGTCTTCTTGCTCATTGTCTAGTTAAGGTATGGGATGCAAATGAAGTCTATGATGACTTTACAATTGAAGAGGCTAAAGAGTTCATAAGAGGTATGGATATTAAGTCATTCGAACAAGTACAGAATTTCTTTAATACCGCACCAAAATTAGAACACACTTTAGAGTATAAAAACAGTTTAGGAAATGATAGAAGTATAGTACTAAGAGGCATATCAGATTTTTTTTAATAATGCTGAGCCATAATACCTTGGCAAATTACTACGAATTAATCTTTGCACTGGTTCAGCATCATAAATATAGTATAACGGAAGTTGAAAATCTCATTCCTTATGAGCGTGAATTATATGTTGCTATGTTATCCGAGCATTTAAAGCAGGAAAAGGAAAGGAATGAACAGAGGAAAAACGGGATGAAACCCACTCCTCGTAGGACCAACTTTAAACAATTTAGTAAAAGATAGACTATAAGGGTAACAAAATGGCAGATGAAAAATTTAGTGGTGACATGAGTCGTAATGAGGTCGAGATTGATCTTAATAAATTCATGGAGCTTGTAACAGAAAACTCTAATCTAAAAGCAGAGATTGTAGACTTAAAGGCCAATAGAGAACCCGATAATCCATGGCAAAGATGGATATTCCTTTCTAACATGGTTGATTCCTGGAGAATATTCCCAAGAGCATTTTTAAGTGTTTACATATTCTTATTGTACTACTGTACTATGTGGTTCATGGAATTGCCAGATCCTACTATGGAACAATCGGGACTTATCAGTATCGTAGTTGGTGCTGGTGCAGCTTGGTTTGGTCTATATGCTGGAACAGCTAAAGACAAAATCAACGGAAGCGGAAAGTAATAAATGGCACTGCCTGCAGCCCCAAACACAGATCCGAATAAGGGAAGACCAAGCACAGCTTCTCCTGAATCTGAGGCTATGGCTAAAGGCATAAAAGATGTAGAAGATACAATGGTCGAGCAACTCCAAAAGATAATGGAGTTTACAGAGATCATGAAAAACTACATTCCTAAGTTAGGTTTTATTGATACTCATACAAGAGCAATAAAACTTAAAGCTGATCAAATACACAAACAAAACGACCAATTTCAAAAAGAGTTTCATGATGAAATGGATGCCATCCTTGCAGCTATGGAGTCAGAAGAAAATGCAGAACAAGTTGAAGAGCTTGAGCAAGTCCCTGATGCCGAGCAGCAGGGAGAACAGGTTAAAGATGAAATGGCAGAAGTCGTCAACGAAGAGGCAGAAGATACAAGAGATGCTGATGATGCAACAACAGAAATATTAACTGATATAGCAAGAGACGTTTCTGATATAGCAACAAGAATGCGTGATGGAGATGAAGACAAGCGGGATCCTGCTGATAATGATGGCAAGAAGACTGGGAAAGGCGATGACGGGAAAGGTAAGGAAGTTAAAAAAGAACAAGGCGCTATAGGTAAGACATTTAAAGTAATAACAGACTTCTTAAAAATGCTGGCTAAGGGCTTCTTAATAGCTGGACTATTAGTTGGTACTCTATTAACTGCTAATGAAGGC
>Ga0209336_10000226_pt1 | contig 28762 bp, 38 predicted proteins | sample LinPmetageLP32_FD_184042 | JGI IMG/M metagenome (GOLD analysis project Ga0209336, IMG submission 184042) | Marine viral communities from the Pacific Ocean - LP-32 (SPAdes) (version 2) | ecosystem: Environmental > Aquatic > Marine > Oceanic | place: Pacific Ocean | collected 2009-08-23
CTAATAGCTGTTCCATATTGATTAAGGTATTTATAATAAAACCTTGGAACACCACCAATTATCCATTCTTCACTATCTTGTGACGGAGAGATAGAATTTAAATATTCTTCGTACTGTTTTTTTGTTGGCTTTTTCATATTCCTGTTGCATTTAAATGTTTTTTGTAATCTCTGTGTTCTTGTTCTTCGATTAACGTATTAATTGCATCACGACAAATATGATAGCCTTTCTTTTCAAAATAACGAACATAATCAAGTAATCTTTCTTGTAAAATATCTATTGCTTGTTCATAACGCTTTTGAGAACGTCTTTTACAAGGTAATAAAGTTGTTCCAAAGCCTGTAAAAGCTGTAAAGCTTTCTACCATACCATCGGCAGACCTTTCAACTGGAACTCCCGTAACTCGGTATCCAGTTTCTCTATTTTCGCTATTAGCCCAATTCCAAGATTCGCTAGGTTTCAAGTAACTAATACTAAATTTGATTTTTACAGACGGTTTGTCTGTATCAATGTACATTTTGTAATTCTCCATAATTTATTTTTTAAAGTTAAACATCAAGGCACAACGGGTAATCCCATCGTGCCTTAACTGAACTTTAAAAAATCACTATGTCTGAATAGTAATATTTTAATTTTTTAAAACTTTAAATTCTGTAGATATATGATCTGAAGAATCTAAAATTATTTCTTCATCATGATATCTTTGACTTAAGATAACATTAGCTTCGGCTTCACTATTAGCTTCTACTTCAATAATTTTAGATAATGTTTCAATTATTTCTACACTAAACTTCATTTAACAAATCTGTTTGATAAAATTTATTAACTAACGCTTTCACTTTTTGAGATTGCATTTTTTTAAGATAAGCACCTCTAAGTATAGTTACAAGTAATTTTTCAAGATTTTGTTTTCTGTCATCACCTGTATGAAAAGATATCCATTTGTTTCCAGTATCAAATTCTTCATAGTTACTAATACATTCTTGAACAATTATGTGTTCATTAACTTCATAAGTATTTATACCAAGAGCCATATCTAATTCACGAATAAATTCATCTACAATATTATCGATTTGTTTTTTACATCGATCTAAAATTGCTTTTTCTAAATCTTTTACGTTATTCATAATTATTAATTTATGCAAATTTCATCAGCTTCATCTAAATCATAAGATGTACTTCTTGAATGACCAATTTTAGTTATCATAGTTGGACTACTAATAGTGTAGTGCCAATTATTACCTTCAGGGTCACTAGCGTACACTACAGGTAGTTCTTTAGCTTTTGGATTAGCTTTTATAAAGTCGTTCAAACCTTCTACGTATTCTTCTAAATTCATAATAAATAGTTTTATAATTCAAAAAACAACGGGAAAATGCTGTCTTAAACGAGTGTTATGATAAAAAATAGAGGGCAATAAGCATATCTGCCTATTACCCTCCGTTCTATCTACTATGGTTGATTTACATTATTTGTATTTTTCTAAATACATTTTATAAGCTTTATTTCCGTAGACATAAAACCAATATTCATATTCAGAACGTAACTTAAACTCGCTATAACTTAGCTTGCCAGTTAAATATTTATAATCCCTAATCATTATAAATAAAAAAACAAGTAATATTAATGATAGCAATCCAAATAATAAATAAATTTTATCATTGTCTATAAACGATGTAATAAAACATATGTTTAAAACAATAAATACAATTACATTTATTATTACGTTTGCTATTATCTTTTTCTTACTCATTATCTTTATTAATAGAAGGAATGTAAATATCCATATCAAAAGCTTGTTTTCCAAACTTATTGCAAGTACACATTAATTTATCGTGTTTTATAAATATTTTGTGCTTTAAAGGAGTTTTGGTTTTTACATCAATTATATAAAATCCAGTTATCTTTCCTTTATCACTAAAAATTAACGACATTTTGTGTTTGTGGTACTCTGTAAGTAGTCTTTTAAACAAAATACCTGCACGTTTTCTATCAAAAGGCATCTTAATACCTTTTAGTTCTTTGAAATCTTTTAATTTTTCCATAGTAAATTAAATTAAATCTTTAAATAAACAATTAACCAAAATTTTGTATCTAGAAATTATCCTCATCAAATTTTTCTTTGATTATATGAATAAACTCTTTCATTTCTATCGCATTGTCAATGTTTTCAGCATGTTTGAAAATAAATTTCAACAAATCTGTTCTAAAATTGTGTACACTTAAATCATTAGTGTAAAACTGTTTTAAATATTCCGCATTAACAATACAGTCAATTCGTAACTTATTAAGTTCTGAATTGATTTCTTCATTTTCATTCTGGCATTCGACTCTGTTTAGAAAGTCTATAAGTTCAAAATAATGTTTAATAAATAACCTCATAGTAAATAGTTTAACAATCAAAGCACAAAGGGAAAAAAACCCTATGCACTTTGATTTACTTATGAAAAAACAATTTAAATGTTGTAGCTATTCATTTTCTTAGCATAATTAATTAGTAAGTTTATGGCTTCTAATTGAAATTCTGCAGTACAATCTCTTACATCATACTTTAAATGAATATGCTCTTCTAGAATAGTGTTTACAACGTCATGCACGCCTCTTTCTAAGCCTTTGTCAGATAAAACTATGTAGTCTTCATTATGGTCTGCATAGCCTAATATCCTAGGATTAGAAAATTTAGCTACTACAATGTCATACTCACAAGGCAATTTACATTCTGCTAAAAAGTTTTCTGCCGAATGAACAGTATTCATTTGTAACTGAGTTGGCTTTTTAACAATTCTGTATTGAATACCTCTAGTTTTATCAAACCTAAGATCATTTAACTCTTTATTACTAATTAGCTTAGAAGATATATGAGAATAAAGTATCTCTGGCAAGAAAGTGTATCCGGAAACTTCATTAGCATTTAACAAAGATATTAATCCTGCAGGCTGTACATTGATTTCATCACAAACCTCAATAAACTCTTTTGAAATGTCAATTCCATAAGAAGATTCAAATTCAAATTCTATATTGTTTCCTATAAGATTTGTTAAGATATTCTTAATTATAACCTTATTAGTACAAGTAAGTATTATCTTCCATATCTCTTTGTTTACTTCCCAAGAGTATTTAGCTACCCTAGATTCGTTTATCTCTACGTTTGGTATGTCATAGCTATAAAGAGAGTTTTTGTTCGTCTCAAAGCATTTAATACCCTTTCTGTAGATTACAGTACTACCGTTTTTTTCATAAATTTTACCATGCTCATTTTCATAAATAAATTGACTTTCATCAGCAAAGTATAAGTGAAAATCTTTTGTAGCCATATCAATAAGCTCGTCTGTTAAGCTAATATATATGTGAGTTTTATTTTTAATACCTTCGATTTTAGTAGTGCAATTTAATTCTGCATTACCTTCGTCTAAAGCATTAGAATAAAACTCTCTAATAGCTTGCCATAGCTTCCATTCTTTACCCATCTTAGTAGTTATAGAAGTAGCTTCGTTATTAATATGAATTACATTAAAGATTTGGTCACTAAAAGTTTCTTCTTTAGTTGATACAGGTATTTCTGTTTCGCCTGAAAAGATTCTTACTTTGTAATTGTTTCTTAATAAATACGCTAACGCATACTTATTACCCGTTCCAAACTGTCCGATAGTTTGATCGCCAGTCTTTGTAGATGCTCCTACTAAGGTAAATGCCTTGTAGTTAATCTCGTTGTCATTAGAAATTCTTAAATACATAATAAATAAAATTTAAAGTTCAAAACACAAAGGGAAAACAAAAGACTTTGTTATAAAACATTGAAAAAATGCTGTCCATACTGTGTAAGGTGATAAGGAATGTCAAGGCATATTTTAAAAAAAAATACCATATGTGTTAAGTATCAAAGCACAAAGGGTTTAATCTTTGTGCTTTAATTTTTAGTAACTCATGTGTTGATACCAACGTTCTTCTGCTTCTTCATTGTCGAACTTTATTTGTTCTTCTAAGAAGTTGTGTTCTATGTTTCCAAATCTTTTCTTTTGTTTTTGATTAGGAATGTTAGCATACTTAGCGAGATATTTAATTATTTCTATCAGTTGCTCACGAGAACAAGCGTTTAAATCTACACGTTTACCATTTAATTCTAAAATTGTCTTCATGACTATATAATTTAAAGTTCATAGCACATTGGGTGTGCTATAAACTTAATATTACTTTAACTTTTCTTTAGTTAGTTCCCATGAGTTAAATAATACAAATAATGGTATAGTTCTTTTTAAGATTAATATTTCATCATCTGTTGGCTTGTTAGATTTATCTATATTGCCGTCATTACCTAATGGAGAATAATAGAATTTAATTACTCTTTTGTTGATAATTGCAATACCGAAAAAGTGAGGTATTTTATAGATTTTATTATGAAGATGTTTATCAAGAATAAACATTTCACAACCGTCTGCTTTGATTTCTAACTTTTGCGTTTTGTAAATTTCAATTTGCATAATATTATATGATTTAAAGTTCAAAGCACAACGGGTGTTGTGCCTTGAATACTTTAGTTAATCAATAGATTCTATGATTGCTGAATAACCACTTCTAGTTCTAGCTGATAGTGTCATTGGTATAGTTTTATGTTCTACACCTTTTGCACTAATGTATGCTACAAAGTCATTTATAACGCTTTGCATAGCATTACGCTTGTCCATAGTCCATACTAGCTTTTTAGTTATTTTATTACCGTAGGTGTCTTTAAAATCTCTCTCAAAGATTAAACCTTTTTGGTCAACATAATCATCTGCTACCATATAGGTTTCATACGCTATGCCAAATAACTGTGTAAGCCTTTCGTCATAAAATCTACTAACATCACGTAAGATGTTAATAAGTCTTTTACAACTACCGTATGAACTAGAAGGATTTGATTTACCTCCTACAAACGCACCTAAATTATCAGGTAGTCTTACATACGTAGAACTTTCATAGACTTCAAACATAATTTGGTTGTTACCATTAACGTCTGCAATTCCTTTGTAAACTGTGTTTACTTTAGAACCGTCTTCGTGTGGTACAAACCAATCTACTGTAGTTCTAGGCGCTACATTAGACTCTTCTATTAATTTACTGTGCTTTGCAAGCATAGCATCAATAGCTGAAACAGTTTGATTCTTTTTTGTTTTAGCAGTTGATTTCTGCTCGATAACAGTTGCTCCTTGAGCATCTGCATCATTTTTATCTAAAAATGTCATATCAAGGCACAATGGGTTGTACCTTGATAAAGCAAAAATAACTGTATCGAAAAACAAAGGGCAAAATAAAGGCTTTAGCCGACAAGACTAACATACATACTAAATGCTAATAAGATGGCTGTTAGTACAATGATTAATGCAAATCTGTAAATGTTATACATAATATAGAGTTTATAAAGTTCAAAGCACAAAGGGTTAACTCTGTGCTTTGATTACATTAACGGTGTCCTCTGCTATATAGCAAAGCACCTACTTTTTTATGGAATAATTTAAGTCTTTTATTATCTGAATCTAATTCTAAGAATTTATTTGATAAATCATTACTTATTCTAAATAGATAATGGCTTGCACCGTTATCATAATAATCATAAAATTTTCTAGATTTAAGATATTCTTCATAATTTGTGAAGTCTTGAAGTTCAACTCGTTCATCAGCATTTTCATATTGATTGTCTGTACTGAATAAAATTGCATGTATCATAATTATATATTTAAAGTTCAAGATACAATGGGTATCTTGATACTTTTAGTTAGAAAGTTAAAATTAAGACAATAGATTTTCTATTTTATTATGTGTAAGCGGTCTAAGAAATTCTTCTATGTTCCAATTTGTTTTTCCTAGTTTAAAATCTGATTTATAATCATAATAAGCAAGCCACAATGTTGCATGATACATTTTTTTATCTTTGCAATTTTTGTATATTTCTTTGCTAAATTTTTTGTTAAATTCTTTAACATTTATCATAATATATAATTTAAAGTTCAGAACACAACGGGAAAAGAAAGGCTTTAGCCGTTATGTTCTAAACTATTTACTTTGATGAAGCTAATTGAGTGAACGCCAGTTCACGATCGCACTGCTCTTCAAATTTAGCAATAGCCAATTGTTCAAGTTCTTTATGCAAACTTGTTTTGCATTGGTTACAACCAAAGTTAGGTAAGTACTTATCTTCGTCAGGAAGATAGTTTGCTATTTTACAATCACACATGATAAATAGTTTTAAAGTTCAAGCCACAAAGGGCTTGATACTTTTAGAATGGTAAATCTTCATCATCAATTTCAATTTCATCAATTGTAAGATTGTTATAATCAGAGTTAGATTCATTCCATACTTCAGGTGGTCCATATTGCACAAGACCGTCTGAGTCTAAATAAGGAGTCCATTCTAAATTGATAATCATTTCTTCTTTTTTAGTCATAACATAAAGTTTTAAAGTTCAATGCACATTGGGTGCATTGATACTTTATTACCAACAGTATTTTCTTTCATATTCAAGTTGTATGTCGCTAGCTACTTTAGGACATAACATGAATAAGTCAAGAATATCATTACCCTCTTGTTTTTGTAAATCCCAAGGTTCAGTAATGTCCACGTAGTGGAGATTACCTTTATTATCAAGAAATACTGCGATAGGAGTAGGCTCGTTTGCACAAGAACAAGCACAAAGCTTGTTGTTCATTACTGCCTTACGAACTATATCAATATGTTGTTTAGACATATTGATATTACCTTTTTTTACACAAGGGATATGAATTGTTGAGTAATCTGTTTCCCAATCAAGGAAGTCATAGATTTGCTCAACAAATACTGAATAATCCAATTCCAACGTCATGTTGGAAATACATAATGTAATCATAATTAATAAAGTTTAAAGTTAATATCAAAGCACATTGGGTAAACACTTGACAATGTCAGAAAAAAACACTAACTTCGTATCTCTACAACGTAATTAAACGTTTTTTCTGTAAATATATTCTGCAACCAAACGACTTCGATAACATACAAGAAGTATGAGATAATCTGCTTCGGCTGAGAAGACATACTGACGACAATAAACGACAATGTAGTTAAATAACTATCATACTACATTGGGAAAAGGAAGGCTTCAGCCGAACGAGGAGGGTACGACGAGATTAACAAGCCCTATGGGGGTTTTAATTATAGAGACTTCCCGCTTAGCTCACGCATTAATAAACAATGGGGGCTATTGATTACAAAGTAGATGACTATACGGGTATGTTGTGTGTAATAAAATTTATTATCTTAGTTCTTTTTCATGATATACTAGACCTAATAAGGGGGTTTTGATTAGGTGGTAAGGGGTTTACATTGTGTAAGCCCTTTATTTTTTAGTTATTGTTGGTGTATGAGTCTATTGTTGAGAAGCAGTATTGTGTAATAAATGCTTCTGTCTCTTCGTCTGGTTGTTTGATGCCTGCTATTCTCATGACTGATTTGCTAGTGTGTACGGCTTCGTGTACGAGTATGGGTATGTTAGTGTGTTCGCTTAGTAGTATGACTATGTATGATCCTTCTTCTTCTGAAGATACTTGTATTGTTTTTGCTAGTTCCATTGGGTGTAAGACTTTTTCTTTGTCCATTCCGGTAGCGTGGTTAAATAGATTAGTAAGGTTTTCTCTGTAATCTTTAATGACTTTAATAACTACGTTGTATATAGGTACTGTAAATTGGAATCTATCATTCATTTTTCTATTTCTTTTACTATTGTTATTAATTCCTTAAGTAGTTGAGCTTGTGCTTTTTCGTAGTTACTACAATAAGGGGAGGGGGTGGGGGTATGTATTGGTCGATGGAATGACCCTCGGGCATATATTTTATATATAAATTGATTATTTACCTGCTCAATCCATGATGTGTATTTCCATTTCCTTCTAAACCATTTAAACACATTGTAGAAAGTCGGGCAACCTTTGAAGCCCAACCTTCTAACTTGTGAAATGTATTTAACTGGTATTAAATCAGGTATCATTTTTAATTAAAAGAATATACTGCCGCAAGCAATATACTTGATAAATTATTTTTTTGTTCAAACATATTTGTATCTGACTTATCAAATCTATGCTCTAGCTTTAAACTTAGGTTCTCTAATTGATAGCTAAGTGTTGTTGTTAAATTTAAAATATTTATTTCTTTATCACTAAAGTATTCTGCCCTAACACCAGTTGTTAATTTATTAAAAGTGTATTGTGGATATAATGCTACCCCGTAAAACCCTAAACTGTCTGTCTTACTACTAGTAGCGTTAAAGCCTAAATACATCTTATCAGATAAATCGTAACCGCTTGTTAGGTCAATTTGAAAAGTAGGCTTAGATATAGAATCTTGCTTACCATACAGAACGTTCAAATAAGACCCCTTATAACCTAACTGACCTCCTAACGTGTTTAAGTTAGTAGGATTGTATTCAGTAGCGTCTGTGGCGTTTAAAATAGCTAACATAGCTGTGAAGTCATCAGACAAATTAAAGTCGGCTTTTAAACCACTGTGAGAAAACGGTCCATAGGAAAACATATATGATGTTGAATAGTTAAAGTTTCCTGCAGGAGATATAACTTCATATCCTAGAAAGGTATTAAAGTTACCCATAGTCAGGGTAATGTTATCGTTAACATTCCAATAAGCATACATTTGATTAACTATACTTGAACTACCGGCAGAAAGAAAAACTGCATCTTCTCCCCGAGGACCAAACACTAAGTCGGCAACAAAGCCTGTGTTTTTAGTATCGTAAGAACTAATAAGATTAAACATTCCTAACGAGAATCCATTTAAGTTAGCAAAGGAAGTAGCCGGAGCTACTTCTGTATTTGCTGTACTAATGTTCCTTCTGTAGTAAACATCAACACTACCTTCTAAAGAAAGTTTTGATGTTAAGCTATCTTGACCATAAGATAAGATAGTGCCAATTATTAATAAAGTTGTAAATATTTTTTTCATTTTAAATAAGTTTAATTTTTAAAATCAGGATAAGCTGACATACCATGTTCTGACTTGTCTAATCCATTGATCTCTTCTTCTTTTGATACTCTAAGCCCGATAGTCTTTTTAATGGTAAATAATATTAAGAAAGACGTTGTAAGACAAAATGCTGCTATTGTTATAACTCCAAAGAATTGTGATATAAACTGACTTACACTGGCTAATTCTCCGAAGATTCCTACTGCTAGTGTACCCCAAATTCCACACCCAAGGTGAACTGCAATAGCTCCAACGGGATCATCTAACTTGAGTTTGTCAAGTAATGTAACAACGTACACCACTACAACACCACCAATTAATCCTATCACTATAGATTCATCAGGACTCATTTGGTCTGCTCCTGCTGTGATTGATACTAAACCTCCTAGGATACCGTTTAAGAACATGGTTAAATCAAATGTTTTGTCCTTAAATAAAGAAGTAATTGCAGATCCAATACCACCTGCAGCTGCTGCTAAACAAGTTGTAACAAGAACTAATGAGGTTAACTCTGGGTCTGCACTAAGTACCGAACCGCCATTAAAACCAAACCAACCTAGCCACAGTATCAACACTCCTGCTGTTGCAAAAGGTATGTTGTGACCGAATATTGGAACGGACTTACCGTTCTTAAACTTTCCTAGTCTAGAGCCAAGCAACCATACAGCTACAAGTGCTGCCCATCCACCAACTGAATGAACAAGGGTAGAGCCAGCGAAGTCATAGAATCCTAAATCATCTAAGAACCCACCTCCCCATTTCCATGAGCCTACTATTGGATAAACTAAACCAACGTAGATAACACTAAAAATCATAAAGCTACTAAGCTTAATTCTTTCAGCTACTGCTCCTGATACAATAGTTGCAGCGGTTGCGGCAAACATACCTTGAAAAAGAAAGTCTGTCCACCAAGTATATCCTCCACTAGCATAATCAGCAGTCATTCCATTCGCAGGGGCATCAATGCCAAAACCTGCAAACTTAAGAATACCTAAGTCTCCCTCTTCGAATCCAGGATACATTAAATTAAAACCTCCAATGTAGTATACTAACAATCCCATACATATAATAAATATGTTTTTGAATAGTATATTAATTGTGTTCTTGCTTCTGGTTAGCCCAATCTCTAAGAAAGAAAAACCAAGGTGCATAAAGAAAACCAATCCTGTGCAGACCATCATCCACACGTTATTTGCAGTAAATAAACTTTCCATTTTTTTTAATTTAAAGTTTGATTACCACGTTCACTTGTACGTATTCTATAAGCCTCTTCAATATTAGAGACAAATATCTTACCGTCACCAACTTGACCCGTATTACCGGAATCTAATATGGCTTTTACAGTTCTATCTAAGAACTCATTAGAAACAACAATACTTAGATACACACGAGGTATCTTATTAGTATTGTAAGTTACCCCACGATAGCTACTACCATGTTTTTCATTGCCTACTCCGGTTGCATCCCAGTAACTAAAGAAAGTTACCTTAATGTCCAAAAGTGCGGCTTCTACATCAGCGAAGGAAGACTTCCTGATGATACACTCTACTTTTTTCATAGTGATTATTTATTGGTTAAAAATTGATTACAAATATAAATTAATTCTAAAATTAAAAATGAGACAATAACTACATACTTATAGTAAAGGTCTTATTGCCCCATTTAAAGTGTAGGTCGCCTTGCTCTGAGAGTGTATATTAAGATTTCTAAGCAAGTATATAAAGTCTTCGCTATAGCTAACACCTCTTCTTTTTAAAACACGCCTTACGTGGCTTCTTTTTAAATCTTCATTTACAAATTGACCTTCATCGTTAAGAAGTATCGACTCTTTAAACACATGAATTGATCTAACAAATTTAGATGCAAAATCTTTTTCTTTTTTAGTGCCTAACATTTTCTGCTTGTACTTAGCTGGAAAATATTTAATTGTGTAATCTGCAATACAAACGTTTGGTCTATAATCGTTTGCGTATTGTTTAACATTGTTACTCATTGTTTACATTGTAGTCTTAGCTTTCAACTAGTAGGATTTTCAAAGAAAATCAGTTTTGTTTAAGCTTGTTGTTAATGACGAACATTACCCCCCTATAATCCCCCCGTCAAAGTTACATATTGTATATTGATTACACAAGTATAATTATCAATAATGTAATTATTTTTTACGTTGTTATTTTTTTTGTATCTTTAATTAAAGTATTGCAAACTATTACAAAACAAATCAAACAAAAACAATGGATTTAACAGTGTTTTCAGAAAAAATACACGAAAGCAGTAAGCTAAAAGGTTTTTATAATGGTGATAAAAAGCAATTAGGAACAATGCTTATGTTGGTTGTTTCTGAACTAGGAGAAGCGTTAGAAGCTGACAGACACTCTTTAAAAGCTGATTTAAACTATTATGAAAATATATTAAACGCTCGACATGATTTTCAAATTGCATTTAAAGAAGCAATTAAAGATACTGTAGAAGATGAAATAGCTGATGCTATAATTAGGCTTCTTGACATGTGTGGATACCTACATATTGATATTCAAAGGCACATTGATTTAAAGTTAAAGTACAACAAAACCAGAGGTCATAGACATGGAAAGAACTATTGAAAAAACAAATAAAATTATTTCACCGTATAAAAAGTCTAAAGTAGGATTAAGTTTTAGAGAGATTAACGCTATAATTTTAATGAAAGATAGTGGTAGGAGTTTATATTTATTTTTGTTAGAGAACAACAACAAGTACTTAGCTCACGACGGAACTGTATATATTAATCCAATTGAGTTAGTGTTTTATTTGAAAGTTACAAGAAAAACTATATACAACGGTATTAGCTCAATGATTGACGCTGATATACTAAAAAGGTCAAAAATAGTTGGAGAGTACTATTATAACTTTAATTTTTTCCCGGAATGACAGTAGTAAAAAGAATAACAGAAACCTCTGTATGCGTAAACGAAGAGTTGTTGTTTTTGCGTAGTGACGGACTATACGGTACGGAAGAGCAAAGACGAATGCCTGGTATTGTTAACGGGTTGCTTAAATTACTAATGGCAGAAGTAGCAACCAATGAGGGTCAATACGTAACTCAAATAAATAAAGTGTTGAAAGACGCAAAAATAATAGGCTCATTAGGTATATGTTTGGAACTTTAGTAGATATAGACACAGAAGGTAATATTTTAATAAAAGACAAGGGTGTAGCTTTATTGCCTAGCCTTTTTAAAGTTTATAAAAACAAATACCTAGGTTCTAAAGCGGTTAAGTGGATTGTAGCTATGCACGACTATCGCTCCCCTTATAGGTCTTTACCTAAACAGCAAAGAGAAACAATGATTAACAATATGCTGCTAGAAAAAGACAAATGCACTTTTAAAGACAAACCTTTAATAATTGATGCTGTAAAAGAATACAAAGCAATTAGCTATGACCCTGATTACGAAGAGTATCGTTCTATGGTTGATAAGTCATCAGAAGTTATAAGAGTGTTTAAAGAACTAAAAGTTAACGCAGAAAACATTAGCACTATAAATGATCTTCAAGTAGAAATGGGTAAAGCTGCTAAGTCCAGAAGAGAACTTAAAAACGCTATCATTACAGAAATAGAAAGCGGAAACAAAATGGCAGGAGTAAATGGTGATGATGATTTATCTATTTTTGAACAAGAAGAAATGTTTAAGTAATGATTGAAGGGAACAAGTATAAGCCTGTTATATTCGACAAAAATTTAAAAAACTACAAAAAGTTTACGCCCGGAACTTTAGAGTACGCTCATTTTTGGAAAGAGCAAAGAAAAAGAATTCTTAAGGGTTATAAACCTACTGGCGGTACATGGATACCCGGTAACTATTATTTTTATTTAAACTTTTCTAAAATACATGGACTTGCTCCTAACGCTAGACGTAAAGGAATGATTTCTCCGGTATATCGTGACCAAGACCATGAATATTTTCAATCAGTACATGATGCTAAAGAAAACGGTTACGGGCTTATAGTTTTAAAAGCAAGACGAAAAGGATTTTCTTTTATGAATGCAAATTTATTGTTACACGAATGGGTTTGTTATAGTCATAGTGAAAACGGTATAGGCTCACAAAAAGAAGACTACGTGCTTGACTTTAAAAAGAAAATGATGCTTTCGTACAACGAGCTACCTAAACAGCTTAGACCTAAAGTTCTTAGGGATAATGAAGATATATTAATGTCTGGCTATAAAGTAAAAGAAGATGGTGTGTGGGTAGACAAAGGTATGAAGTCTATGGTTCATTTTAGAGTTATGGACAATCCCGGTGCGTTTCGTGGTACATCTTTAAACTACATGGTTTTTGAAGAGGCAGGAGAGTTTTTAAAACTTAAAAAAGGTTATCAAGCAAATGAAGAGTGTTTTAGAGATGGAGCTATTCAGTTTGGTACACCTATAATTGGTGGTACATCTAACCAAATGGAAATAGAGTCTGACGATTATATGGAAATGTTTTTAAATGCAGACAAGTATAATCTAAAGCCTTTATTTATACCCGCAGCTAAAGTGTATCCAGGTTATTTTGATATAAAATATGGTAAATCTGATGTAGACGGAGCTACAAAAGATATTGAAAGCAGAGCAGAGAAAAAAAGACAGTCAGGAGATATTTCAGATTTATACGCTTTTAGACAAGAAATGCCTTTGCAAATTGAACACGCCTTTCTTAGAACGGGTGGTTCTCCATTTAGACTTGACTTATTAAACAAACAAATAGCGAACATAAAAACAAATAACAAGTTTGATATAGTAAGAAGAGGTAGGTTAGAATGGAAAAAAAATGAAAACGGCAAAGAAATATTTGGAAGCTATCCGGTATGGGTGGAAGATTTTGGAAATAAAAAAGATTACGATAACGACGATAATCCATTTCCTTTTGAAATTGTAGACATGCCTTTAACAGATTTAAAAAATGTTGACATTGCCGCAGTAGATCCTTATCATATTGATGATGATTTAGAAGAGATAAAAAAGAACGGAAAAGCAAATAGCAGACGGTCTAAAGGTTGTATGTGTGTTTATAGAAGATTTGTAGGGGTAGAAACTCCCGGTGAATATCCAGTAGCTTTTTATACAGACAGACCTGAAAGCAAACAAGCCTTTTATGAAAACTGTTTGAAATTAGCTATCTTTTACGACAGTAAGATATTAGTAGAGTATAACGATGATAACTTTTTTAAGTATTTTATAAATAATAAAGTTTTTAGGTTTTTAAAAGAAAGACCTAGAAGTGCTGATAGTCCATATAGTACTGTTACTAATAAATACGGGATACATATGAAAACACATCAGAAGAAAATGATAACAGAATTTTTAGATGAATACGTTAAAGAGCATTGGGAAGATATTTACTTCTTACCTTTGCTAAATGAATTATGTGTTTACGGAACAGCCAATACAGATAGAGCAATGGCTTTTGGTATGGCTTTAATGCACGATGCTGATAATTTAAGAACAGTAAAAGCAAGAGAAAAAGACGATGAGGATAATAAACTGTTTATACCTCATTTTAAAAATGTAAATGGTAATATTGTATCAGTTAATGGTATTGAAGGTTCAAGCAAAGCACCAACCTACAATTATAAATTTGATTAATAGATAGATGAGATTTCCAAAACAAAACATTCCAGAAGATAAGAAAACGGAAGAGTGGCACAAAGAATGCCTAGACGCTGTACTTCAAAACAACAAGGGTTCTAATAAATTTACCCAAGAAAAAATTAAGGATTACGAAAACTATTTGCTTGTTCATGGTCAGTTTGATACCAAACAGTTTAAATACGTTACTGACATGTATGGTATTACTGCACCAGCAAGACTAGTTAATTATCCTATCATCATGCCTAAAATAGATTTACTAGTAGGTGAAGTTGTTTCTCAACCGTTAAGATGGAGTGTTAATGTTATAAATAAAAACGCTATACGTAGAAAAAACGAGCAAAAAGTACAAATGGCTGCTGAGGTTTTACTTAGACCACACAGAAGAGAAATAGAAAAGGTTTTAGGTTCTGAAATATCTGACCAAGAAGTTGGAGCTGAGATACCGGAAGACATAGAGTCTTTTCAAAACATGAAGTTTCGTGATGCTGTTGAAGAGCAAGTAAATGTTGGACTGCAATATATAGCTCAAAAACAAAAATTAAAATCTTTATTTAAAAGAGGTTTTTATGATTTAGCAATTACTGGTAAAGAATTTTATAGAGTAATGGTTAAAAATAGAGACCCTTATGTAGAAAGAATAGACCCAAGGTCAGTTATTTACGATGTAGACAGTGACAAAGAAACTTTACAAGATTGTAAGTATGCAGGTTTAGACAACTGGTATACGGTAAACGAAATTGTAGATAGGTTTCAGTTAGAAGGCTCAATGGTTGATAAACTAGAAGAGTTAGAAAAAATGGATGCAGACCAAATTACTCAATTTAATTCTGCTTATGATGCTTACATGACTTCTGAAAGTAGAGCGTTAAAAGTTAGAGTAGTTGAAATAGAATGGAAGTCTTTAAAAACTATTAAATATAAAGTTTCACCTAATAAGTATGATGACGAGATAGACTATTACAAGATGGTCAAAGACGACTATATACCAAAAGAAGGTGAAAAAATTGTTAAAAGAGTTATTAGTGATGTAAGATATTGCATACAAGTTGGACATAACATTATATTAAAATACGGTAGAAGACCAAATATTATTCGGCACGAAGACAATTATGCAAACTGTAAACTAAGTTTTTTTGGTGTTATAAGAAATGCTTTTAATCAATCTACATTATCTATTGTAGATAGTTTAAAAAATATACAGTTGCTTTACAATATAGTAAATTATCACATAGAACTAGCATTAGCACGTTCAGGAGGTAAGGCATTAGTATATGATGTAGCTCAAAAACCAAAAGGAATGCAATTAAATGATGTTCTTTATCATTTAAAAAACAGTGGGTTAGCCGTAATTAACACTAATGAAGAAGGAATGCAAACACGTTCTTTTAATCAGTTTCAGCAAGTAGATTTAACTTTATCTCAATCGGTAGGTCAGTTAATTAATTTAAAAGTTATGCTTGAACAGACTGCTGACCAACTTACTGGTATTACGGCAAGTAGAGCAGGTATAACTAAATCAAGTGACGCTGTTGGTGTTAATGAAAGAAGTGTAATGCAGTCAACATTAATTACTGCGCCTTTGTTTGACATACACTATGAGTTAGTTGGAGACACCCTAAACGCTTTATCAAACCTTTTTAGGTACTGTTGGGCTGACGAAGATAGAATGATAAACATATTTGGAGATATGGGCATAGAGGTCTTTAAATGGAAGAAGACTTCTGCGTTAGATGAGATTGGGTTATTTGTTGAAAATTCAGCTAAAGAGTTGTCTAAAAAACAATCCATGTATAGCATGATGGACAGAATGGCTTCAACCGGAAGTCTTGATCCTTTATCTACAATGAAAGCTTTAAATGCTGAAAGTGCTGTTGAAGTAGAGAAAATTTTAACAGAGGGTATTAAGGTTATGCAAGAAAGAGAGCAAGCAAATCAGCAAACTATGCAACAGATTGAGTCTCAGAAAAACGAAATTGACGCACAGAAAATTCAAGTACCTATTGAAGTTGCTAAGATTAATTCAGAAACAGACATTAAAGTTGCTGAAATGAAAATTAATGCTGACCAAGGAAAATTAGACCAAACGCAAGAGTTTGATTCAGATGGTCAAGACGTTCAACAACAAAATGAGCTAGATAAAATGATGTTACAAAATTCAAACAAAGAAGAAGAACTAATGCAGCAAAAAGATAAACCAGTACAATAATAATTTTTTTTTATAAATTTATAAGCAATGAACGAAGAAGAAAACGTAAATGAAACGGAATCAGTGCAAGAAACTGCAACTGAAGAAAGAAATGCTGAAGTTAAAGAGCAAGAAACAGAAGAGTTAGATTTATCTTTTAATCCAAATGCTTTTTTTACAGAAGAGCCAAAAGAAGAAAAGAAAAATGAAGTCAATAACAATATTGACGAGCCTAACGTAGAAAACAGTAAGGATGAAGACAACAAATCAGAAGAAGATTTTAGTTGGGATAAAGGTCTAGAGTATTTAAAAGAAAATAAACAAGAAGAAGAAAGTTCTAAAACTGAAGAAAATACTGATAACAATAACGATATAGCTGTTACAGAAAAAAACATACAGCCTAGTTATGAAGAGTTTTTTAAAGAGGTTGGACTAGAAGTAAAAACAAAAGAAGAATTTAAAGAAGTATATAAATCTTTACAAGAGGAAAACGAGCTTTTGAAAAAAAGCTATCCAGAAAAGAACGAAAAGATTGATAACTTACAAAATCTTATTAAATTAGAAGATAAAGAACTTGTAGAGCGAAGTTTAATCGCTGATGGATTTGAAGGAGTAGAATTAGAAAACGCAATGGAAAGAATGTTGGATAACGACATGGTTGACATTGAAGCAAAGAAAGTCCGCAACACACTTAATAAGGCTATAGCTTCTGAAAAGGAAACTATTATAGATGACAAACGAACTGAAACTGCAAAGCAAGAAAAAGATCGTGAAGATTCTATTAAAAGCCTTAATGACTATTTAAATTCAACAGAAAAAATGTTTGGGTTTAAAATAGCTAGTACTACTGAGAAGGCAAACGAAATTCGTAAAAGCCATCAAGAGTATATTGTTAGCGGAAAATTTTTACAAGATATTACTCAAACAGAAAAATCACTTGCAGATTGCGCTTGGCTTTGGGCTAACAAAGATGTCATTTTAAAAGCGATGCAAACAAAAGGCTTTAACAGTGGTAGAAAAGATGTGTTAAATCAGATTGGAAACCCTGACGTTGATGCTAATTCTAGAACGTTTGCAGACCCTAAAGGTGACGGAGAGTTTAATGCTAACAAGTTTATGTCTTAAATAAAACAGAAATTTAAAATTTAAAAAATAGTCAAATGAAATTTAACAAAGGTTCATACGGTAAAGAAACCGTACAGTCGAATGCTTTAGTAACTAACTTGCTAAAGTATCCAGAAATTGCAACAACATTAATTAGACAATACCCACAGTATTCTTTGAATTACTTTGTAGATGGTACGTCTCGTTTTGCAAAAGAAGAGGTTATTGGAGATAACTCATTTAAGTGGGCAGTACTAGGTCGTACAAACAGACCTTCTACCCTTACAGGTACTTATGGGGGTAACGGTGCAGCAAATGGTACATTTACTTTTGAAACAGAAGAAAACTTTTTAAATCCAAATGATATTGTAAGATTCCAAGATGGAACTTCTGCAATTCTTATTGGAGAGCCGGTTGTTAGTGTAGGGGGTTATACTTTTTCTGCAAAAATACAAACTAACGATGCAACTAAAACAATAGCTGCGGCAAACTTTACTGCAGGTAAAACTGTTAACGCTGCAGGTTCTGCATTTACAGAAGGTTCTGAAAGAGGTTACGAAAACTCTGTTTACCCTGATTGGTATGTTAACTATACTAAGATTAGTAGAAAAGCAAAATCTATTACGGGTTCAGCTTTAACTGATATTACTTGGATAGAAAACAACGGAGAAAGACTTTGGTTCTTTACAGAACAAAAAATCATGGAAGAAGATTTCTTGTATGAAAGAGAAGTTTCTGATTGGTATTCTCAGTCAACTATGGATGTTAATGGAAACGCTAAAGTTTTTGATAACAACGGTAAGCCTATTATTAGTGGTGACGGAATACTTAAGCAAATTGATTCTGCAAACGTTGACACTTACAATGGTGTTCTAACTGAAGAAAGAATTACTGACTTTTTAGCTCAGCTATCTCTTAACACAGGAGAAATGAATTCTCATTGGATAGTTTATACTGGTACTGCCGGTAAAGTAGCTTTCCACAAAGCAATGAAAGATTTAGTTTACCCATCAGGTAACTTGGTGTATGATGCTAAAGTTGGTTCAGAAACTGAAATTGGAGTTAACTTTACAACTTACAATGCTCTTGGAAGTAGACTTACTCTTGCTCACTGTCCTATCTTTGATGATCCAAACTTACATACTGACATTGACCCTAAATCTGGTTACTTGAAAGAATCGTTTAGAATGGTATTCTTAAACTTTGGACAAACTGACGGTGTTTCTAACATTGAAAGAAAAGTTAAAGGTGCAGGAGGTATTAATCGTTCAATGATTATTAAGTATTTGCCTGGAATGGTTGACCCGTTCAATCAAGCGCAAATGATGGCTGTATCTTCTAGAGATAGTTTTTCAATGGAAATACTTTCAGAATCAGGAATGATAGTTAGAAATCCACTATCATGTGGACAATTAATTTTTGCTTAAAAATTAAAATATAAAAGAAAAGGAAAATGGAAAAGTTAGCAAAAGCAGAGATAAAGAATTTGACAAAAGGATTACCTATATCAGGAATAGTCGAGGTACGTTTAGTTGACCCTAAGCGTACCGGTACTATTACTGTAAGAAGTTGTAACATGATAGATGATTTTGGTAATCACACTTGGAGACCGTTTGTGGATTCAAACGGAGCAGAGAGAATAGAAAAGATTACTAGAAAAAGAACACTAAGGCTAGAGAGTGAAAACGACAGACTATTGTATGGTCAGTTAATACATCACCCTCATTATGTTAATAGTCCTAGTTCTATTATTAAGTTGGTTAATTTAGAAGAAGGTGCTGTTGATTTTATTAATAAACGTGAGTTTAAAAATAAAGCAGAAACAATTATTTCTAAATCTTCTGACAAAGAGTTAATTTCTTTGGTAAGGGTGTTAGGCGTAAACATAAAACCAAATAGCAGCTTTAATGTTGTTAAAAGAGAGTTGTATGAGTACATTGACAACTATGATAGTACAAAGCGTAAGAGTAACGCAGAACTGTTGTTAGAAGAGTACAATTCGCCTGATTATCCAATGAAAGTCCTTGTAAGAAATGCAATAGCACAAAAAACTGTAATTGACTCATTGAATCGAATGATGTTTGGTTCTGTAAACATGGGTACTACATTTGATGGTGCTGTTACGTTTTTAAAAAACAACAAAGACATTGCAAACGAATTAGAAAAAGCAGTAGACTAAATGGATATTATACAAATGCACAAACTAGCCGATTTGCTTATTGATAAAGCAGATGCTCCTTGGTTTACTTCTGAGGAAAAGGATATGTTTATAAACCTTGCCATGAAGCAAATTGTCGATGTTAATTATCGAGAGTTTGAAAAAAATGAAGAGGCTCGTGCAAAGTTAAATACATTAGTCCGCACTAAATCTGAAGGTACGGTTGCACAAGTTAACTTAACAACAATAACTGATTTTAGATACACGTTAGCCCTAAAAGGTACTACACCAGACAGTTGCGGTAATTTGATTACTAGAAAAATATCTCCCGTACAATGGGATGATGAAGCTGGAAATCAAAACGACCCGTTTAACAAGAACAGTGATGCCAACTTAGGATATGTGCAAGAAAACATTGTTGGAACAGGTGACGTATTAAGAATACTAAGCGACACTACTCCAACAAATGTTAGCTTGGTTTATTTAAAAACTCCGGTTGATGTAAGTAATAATCTTACAACTCCGGCTAGTAATGTAAATTGTGAGCTTCCAGAAAGCGTTCATGAAGAAGTTGTTAATTTAGCTGTAAGAAAAATGTTAGGTACTGTTGAAAGCCAAATTCAATATCAATTTCAAGCTAATGAAATTGCAAGTGAAAACGAAAATAAAAAATAAAAATATGGAAAAGTTTAAATCAAAAAAAGAAGCTCAAAAGGCGTTTGAACAAAATAACATTGAATACCCAAAGTTTATTAGCGGAGCTAATAAGGGAAAAATCAAAGGTTCTTTAGATTCTTTAACGAACATATACCATAGCGCAATAAAAAAACATAGTAAAAAACCTATTGCTGAAAAGAAAAAGGTTATAAAAAAAGTAGTCTTCCATAGAGGTAGACCATTAAAATTCAATTCATTTTTATTTAAAAAACAATAATTAAAATTTATTAAGATGGCAAGACAAAAAATTTCAATCGTATCAAATGCAGCATTATCTGTTGCACCGGTAAACACAAACGGAATGGTTACACTAGCTCCTGACTTTGTAGTTCCAGAAGCTTCATTACTTGGTGTGTCCGCAATTGATATTAGTGCGCAAGCAGGAACAGCAGGTTCTGTAGCAATAACTTTTGCAGGAACTTACGTAGCGGGTGATCAAGCTAAAGTGACATTTTCTTCTAACCTTACAGCAAGTCAAAAGTTTAGAAAAACTTACACTATAGATGTTGTAACGGGAGCAACTGGTACTACTGCAATAGCTGTTTCTTTGGTTTCAAAAATTCAAAGAGAAATAGATGCAGGGCTTATTGATTATCCATTTGCTTCAGTTTCTAACTCTGCTGGTGTTGTAACTGTTACTCAAGTTGGTGATGATTCTCATGGTTTAGAAGTATTTGTTTACACAGCTTCTACAAACGGAACAATAGCAAGCGTTATTACTGACACTGTTATTTCAGAAGGTCAACCTTCAGATTTAGTTGATGCTGGTATTCCTGCAGACAAAATAACAGAAGCGAGCTACAATACTGTGTGTTTACCTTACAATTCTCAAGTTGCACAACCTTTTATAGATTCAAAAGGAGAAGTTGCTTATAACTTAAAGATTTATGCTAAGCATTCAGGTTATAAAGCTCAATTAGCAACTTTAATTGCTGCAATTTAAAATTAATTTTTAAAGAGCAAATCAATAATAATTTAAAAAAAGCTCGCAGTTTATAGCGAGCTTTTTTTTATTAAATTTGAAAGCATGGCAACATTGAATGAATTAGCATACAATATTAAAAATATAGCACGTAATGGTCAAGGTAATTCTGACGATGACTTGTTAACTATATCTCAAATTAAGTTTTGGATAGAATATTATCGTGCAGAAGGAATACTACAAACTACTAATTACGGAAAAGACATACACCCGCAAATGGTGCAAGACTTAGGTATTGTTCCATTAGTAGAAGTAGATGCTACTGACTCTAACTGTCCTACTGTTTCTTGGGGTTGCAAAATAAAAAAAGTAACAGTACCTAAATTTGTAGATTTCCCTAAAGACAGAGCCGTAGTTTTTGTTGGTAAAATTGACAAAAGAGAGCCTTTTATTTTAGGTAATGCAGATACAGATTATTTTAAATCTGCTACTCAATTTGGAAAAATGATGTCAAGAGTAACAATGATTGGCAATAATATGTATTTTGAATTAAATAATACTGACATAGGATTAGAGTATGTAAATATAAGAGGTGTTTTTGAAAATCCAACAAAAGTAGATCAATATGCAGTTGCAGGTTGTAAGCCTACGTGTTTTAATGACGCTACAAGTGAATATCCTCTTCCTCTTAATTTATACGTTTATGTATTAACAAATATTTTACAAAAAGAATTACAGTTTACTGAATCGGCTGTAAATGATGAATTAAACAATGCAAGAAAAGACAATCAAAAGATTGGATAAAAATAATCGTGTAACGCTAATTGGTGTTTATGAAGAAGCTATTAAAGAAATAGAAAGAGAACTTGCTAAAAGACCATACTTAAATAAACGCACAATTACATTTAGAGAGTTTAGAAATATAGTAAAACCTTATTTAAAATTTATATTAGATTACACAATAATAGGTTTTGAGTATAAACTACCTAATAAGTTTGGAGGTCTAAGAATTATAAAAAAAAGAAATAACAAAAAACAAAGATATTATAAACCAGATAATGTTGATGAGTTTTACACAAAAGGATATTGGCATGAATTGTATTGGTTTAGACCTGATAAGTGGAAAAATATAAACGTAAAGTTAAGCCCTACTCAAACTAAAAAAATGATGAAGCAAGTCAATAGAGGTTATGAGTATGCTGATTTTACAGAATAGAAAAAAACATGAATAGCGACAAAATTTCTATAAGAAGAATTATTGGTGATGTAGCCGGTAATTTAGGTTTAAAAAGTGTTAATCAGTATATAGATGATTTTGCAAGGTGGTCTGTTGAAGCTGAGAATTTAATTGGAACTGAAAATTCATATATACATAAAGAATGTTTAATACCGGTCAAAAACATGAAAGCTTGCTTGCCCGATGACTGCGTATCATTAGTTAGTTTAAAACATTACGATACAGAAATAGAGTTTAGTGATAAAAACTTCTCTATGTTTAATAAGAGCGAGTCTAACGGAGGTTCTGTGCACTTAGCAAGCATATCGTCCGCAAAACTAAATAACGCTAACACAAGGCAAGCAAATTCAGGTAGCACGTATAATTTAGTTTTTAGTTTAAAAAACAGATACATATACGTAAACAGTAAAGACATTAGTGAAATTGGGATTAGCTATCAAGGTGTTGCTATAGACAAAGAAGGATTTCCTTTAATTTCTAAAAGTCATGAGTTGGCTGTTTCTCAATATTTAATGTGGAGATGTAAATCTGTAGAGTACTACAACGGTAAAATACCTCATCATGTTTATAAAGAGTTAGAATCAAGGTGGTATTACCTATGCGCTCAAGCAAGAGGTAATGACGAAATGCCTAGTCCTGCTAAATTAGAATATCTTGCAAACATGTTTAATCAACTATTACCTTTACCTAACAAAAAATATTTTTAATGGGGCAGATTAGTAAAAACACATTTAGCAAAGGTTTAAATAGAGATTACGACCCAACTAATGTTAACTCGTCATCTATGGTTGACAACATTAATGGTCGGTTAATGTTTAACAAAAGGGGAACACTTGATTGGGTAGAAGACAATGGTAATAAACTTACATTTACTTTAAATGGAAACAGCGGTAATGATACTGAAAGGTACGCTCCTATAGGTTATTGTGGTGATGGTAATATAAAAATTATATTTTCTGTTAAAGAAGATTTGTCTGCTTCTGAAATCGGAATACTTGGAACTGATAAAGATGGTCAAGGAACTTATAAAACTTTATTTAATGATACTCTTGATACAAATAAATTAAGTTTTAATCCAGAAAATGAAATATGCGCTAGATTTTTATATGAAAATAATGAAAAAATTAGAGTTTATTGGGTTGATGGGATAAAAAAAACAACTCCAAAATCTAATCCTCCACGTGTTTATACTTTTAAATATGATGTAACAACTGGATTGTCAAAAAATAATGTAAACGCATACTCTACAGTAACTACATCTGTACACAATATAAATAGTCAACCTGATTTTAATATTGGTATAGTAAAATTTGTAGAAAATATTGCTGGTAGTTTATTAACGGGTGTTTATCAATATGCTTATAGATTGCTAACAATTGACGGATATGTAACTCCTTGGACAATTCCTACTAAAAAAATATTTGTTACTTCTGATGTTGTTGATGGAGACAATTCCCCTCGTTATGAAATGGAAGGCTCTGGTGAGTCTTCATCAAAAGGTATCAAAATAGAAATTAAAGGTATAGATGTAAATTACAAAAGAATAGAAATTGTTTATTTATACTCTAAAACAACCACAGTTGTAGACTCTTCAAATATTTTTTTAAGAACAGAAATAACTGGCTCTACAATGACTTTTGAACACACTTCTAATGATGGTGTACCTGTTGTAGCAGCAACTATAGCTGAAAAGTTTCAAGCAGTTAGCTCGGCAAAGACATTAGATATTAAAGACAATGTTTTGTATTATGGAAACATTAACGAAAATAGATTGTCTATTACAGACGAAGAAATAGAAGCGGTTTTAGTAGACTTAACAATTAGCCCTAAGTTTAGAGATATGCCTTCCGATAAGCATAAACCTAACAATCAAAATTATGACTCAGTCGGAGCTCAACCACCTCTTGTTCGTGACCAAGACTGGACAGACGTAACTACAAACAAAAGATTAAATCAATCAAGTTTAGAAACTTATAGTATAAAAAATGATTACGCTAATTATAACGGAACACAAGTAGAGCATTTATTTACCGGTTATTTTCGTGGTGAAGTTTATAGATTTGGTATTGTTTTTTACGATAAAGTTGGAAATCCGTATTTTGCTTTTCATTTAGCTGATTTTTTATTTCCAGATCAATATAGTACATCTTATGAGTGGCGTAGATTAAAACAAGATGGCACTATAAGACAAAGAAGTGCAATTTTAACACAGCCTGCTGTACCTACTAATGATTTTCATAACACAAATTTATTGTCCGACTATTTAATTAATAATACAAGTTATTATAATACAGGTTATTCAGACCTTAGAATAATGGGTATTGAAGTTGGAGGTTTAGATTTGTCAGGTATTGCAGATAGAATTAGCGGATTTTCTATTGTTAGAACAGATAGAAATAAATCAATACTACATCAAGGCTTGATATTGCCAAACACATTTGATCCTGATGATGGAAGAACAAGACCTTGGCCGGTAAGCCATATGAGAATAGGGGCGGCAGGAAGTTATCCGGGTGAATTTGAACTGTTTGGCATAAAAGGAAGTAACGGTCAAAAATTTAGGATAAAACCTAATGATTGTATTTTACACGCTCCTGATGTAGATTTTGATGTTGCAAATAATTTGCCAGTTGTTACTAATAGTGACAGATTAAAAATTGTTGGCTCTTGCTATAAACAGTGCAATGCCGGTGACAACTCATTTAATCGTCCAAATTATACATTTTTAGACCAAAACCCTAATGGTGATGATAATGCCGTAATGATTACTAAATGGTATAGAACTTTTAATAATTATCACAATAATGTATCTGGTACTTTTGCAGAAATTCGTCCTTCATACGGAATGACAGCTAAAATAACACATCAATATAATTTAAATATTAATCAATCTTTACCAAATTATAGAGGCTCTACTGACTTTGATAATGCAACACAATTTGAAACTGACAGTGCGCCTAATACCGAAGGCTATGGGAATAGCACAGAATTTGCAGGCGGTGGAAAACCAAATAGTATTTTATATAGGCATTTAGATTTTACCGGAGGTTTAACGTCTGATTCTCATTCTTGCGCTTTTAACTATAATAGCGGCTCTACTCTAACTACTGGAACTCAATCAGGAGCTTTAATATGCAATTACACTAGAAATGGAGATAACATAGCAGAAACTGCTTATGGAGGTTTAACAGCTAGTAGTTTGTCTGAAACTATTTTTTATTCAACAGGTCATTTTCAACCAATAAATAATACCGCTTTTACAACTCCTTCTAGTAATATTTATAATCAAATTGAAATTTTTGGCGGAGATTGTTATTTAAATTATTTTGGATTTGCTAGAATTTATCCTAGAATACGAAGTGGGGCAAGCGGTAATTCGGGAGTTGGATATGGAATTGTTTTTCCTTTAGAAAGTGAAAATAATTACAGCTTAAGACAATCAAATACAAACCCAGAAAGAATGTATACTGATGTTAGTATTAGACCTGGAGGTACTCCTAGTATTTGGACAAATGGTTTGTTTTATACGTCTTCAACTAATAATCGTTTAGAAATTTTTAATTATAATGACGTTATAAATTTTAGCGAATTAACAACTTTCTTTACTGGAAAACCTATAGATTTTGATAGTATTAATGAATTTCCTATTAGATGGAGGCATACAAAAACTAAATATTATGGCGACCCTATTGATACTTGGCGACAGTTTGAAGTAAATAAATTTCAAGATTTAAAAGGTGTATACGGTCCAATTACAAGCTCAAGTTTTTTGTTTAATCAAATTTATTCTTTTCAAGAAACCGGATTTGGTAGGCTTAGAGCGTTTGATAGAGCAGCTTTAGAAAGTGAAACAACTCAATCCTTAACAACTGGTATAGGTCCGGCATTAGATGGTGTTGATTATGTATCAACTTCTGTTGGTAATCAAAACCAATGGTCTTTAGTAAACACAGGAAAAGCATTTTATTGGATAGATGTTTATAATGGAAAAGCAATGCGTTTTGCTCAAGATGGATTAAGTTATCTTTCTGATTTAAGAGGCATGCATTATTTCTTTGCAAAAGAATCTTCTTTCTTTTTAAATAAAGACAACCCAATTAATAACAATGGAATACTAGGAGTTTGGAATTCTAAAGATAGAGAAGTCTTGTGGACTTTTAATAGAGACGAATATTTTAGTATTAATTACGGAATTACTATTAACTCTGATTTAATTGACAATGAGTTTTATTACGGTAATAACGAAACAGTATTTATTAATTGGCAAGGCGTTTCAGGTGTTTTACAAGGAATAGCTTTGCCAGCGGGTAATAGTCAATTTGGAAACAATACTAATATTATACAATATATTTCTTTAAAAAGTACATCTAATGCAATGGGTGTTAAACAGTATATAGGTTCTGGTAGTAGCGGATTAGTTTTAATACAACCGGGTGAAAACTATATGTTTTACAGAGATTCAAGCACAGATGTTTGGTCATACACATTATTGACTGATAAAAGCAAAATAACGCCTTTTAGGGCAACAGTAGTTTATTCTGAATACATAGAGTCATTTAGTCAATTTCATTCTTTTAAACCTAACTTTTACATTTCTCATAATAAATTTTTAATTAGTGAGCAGGCTAGTCTTGAACCTAAAAAATATTATGTTCATGGCAAAAATGAATTACACGCTAATTATTATGGTCAAAATTGGAAAACAAGTTTAAAAGTTACAGTTAGTGATCAAGGTGAATTTTCTAAATTGTTTGATAACGTAAGGGTAGCAGTTAATAAGCAAGGCGTTGATAAGATGAGTAAATTTATTTTCTCTACAGAACAACAAAAACATTTTTATGATGTTCAATCAGACACAAGAGTAAGGTTTTTAGAAGACAACTTTAGAATGCCGATTAGAACTCAAAATCAATTAGACCGTATGAGAGGTAGGTGGCTATCTATGATTTTTGAATTTCAAAACAACACAAGCTATTCAATTAAAATTGATAACTTAATAAATCATTACAGACTTTCTAACAGAAAATAATCATGGCTATATTTCAAGACACAAGAGAATTACCTAGACATTTAGAACCTGCGCCAGGCATGACAAAGGTTAAGGGTTGGAAAAAAAATGCTTTAGCTGTAATGGGCTATAAAGATACGGGAGAAAGAAACGCTTGGGGAAAAGCAAAAAGTTTTTTACCGAACATAGGAGTAGCGTCTAATTTAATTGGCAGAAATGTAGCTAAAAAATTAACAAAAGGTACTGACGCTAACACCGTTATGAAAGAAACGGATGACGAATGGATGAGTGCAGGATTGTCAAAAGGTAAATTTTTATACGAAGTCGCTAAACTTGGATTAACATTAGGAGTTGGCGGTGGAATAGGTGCTGCAAAAAAAGCAGGGTCTAGCATGATTGAAGGTGGTGGAATAGGTGGAGGTAGAGATATAGCTACAAGTACAGCAGGTAGTAATTTAACAAAAATGCTAGATTCAGAAGGTACAGATTTAGCCAAGCAAACTTTAGATTTAGGAGCTGATAATATACTAGGAAATAAAAGCAATTCAGAATTAATAAATTCTATTGGTAATGATGAAAATGATGACGGAACTCTTAACATGGATAAATATAAAGAAAGAGGGTTTAGTTTTAATGAGCTTAATAATGAAGACAAAAAATTAATGAAAAAAGCAAAACGTCAAAAAAGATTAGGTCAAGCATCTAATTTATTAGACAAAATACCTTTAGCGGGCGGTGTTGCCAGTAGTGGTTTAGAGTTGGTCGCTGCTCAAAAAAATTATACACAAGCTGCTGAAGATGAAGTTGAAAAACTAGAAAATCAAAAACTTGCACA
>Ga0209336_10000230_pt1 | contig 28588 bp, 25 predicted proteins | sample LinPmetageLP32_FD_184042 | JGI IMG/M metagenome (GOLD analysis project Ga0209336, IMG submission 184042) | Marine viral communities from the Pacific Ocean - LP-32 (SPAdes) (version 2) | ecosystem: Environmental > Aquatic > Marine > Oceanic | place: Pacific Ocean | collected 2009-08-23
TTTAAACTTATCATATTATTTCATTTCAGGGTGAAAAAGGAATTTTATTATCTTAGCATCTTTTGATACTTCTTTACCATCTATTTCTATACCTATAGGATAAGGTTTAGTTTTATCATCTGCCCAATATGCTACATCGTAACTTTTATCTTCATTGCTAGTTACTAATAGTCCTCTATTGTAGGTATCTTCTTCTGCTTGTAGAACAACCATTTTACCGGTAGGAAGAATCATATCTCCCATTAGTTTAATATCTCCTTCGTTATAACCGTCATCGTTATATCTATTTTCCTCTTTAAGAATAATATCACTTAATTTCATATATCAAAATCTTTTCTATAAAATTTACCAAGTACATTATCGTTTATATAATTACTACGAGTTTCTAGTACTTCATTTATAAATAGGTACTTACACTCATAATATGTAAGTAATTTTTTATTAGGTACATAACATAAAATAGTTCTTTCGAAATCTGTAGCTTTACTTTCTTTAACTAATTTTAGTATATCTTTATGAGACCCGTAATAAGTTTTCCAATCAGATTCAGTAATTATCTTTTGTTTAAGAGGAACTCTACCTCCTATGCCTTTTGATTTACGTTCTTCCCTAAGAGCTTCTAATGCTCTTTTTCCTAGTCTTTTATTACGTTCAAAATAAAGTACTTTTTTACCTAGGTACATTTTACCTGAAGGTTTATGAACTGTTTTGTATATAAAACCAAATGTACCTTTAGGCATATCTGAAATATTTCCAACTGGTTTGCTTTCATATATCCAATCTGGGATTGATATCATACTATTGTTTAATTGAATTGATTATCTTTTGGGTATCAAATATATCTTCTAACTTACTGTAAGGGCAAGTAGTTATTTCTTGTGATAAACTAAAAGGTTGGTATAAGTTATTAGGGAAGTCAACTGAAAGGGTAAATTCGTTAGCCTTAATATTATCGTGCATATCGTATCCAAATATTTCAGGCTGTGTGGTTGACCAGCAGACTGTTGATTTGAGGTTATAGGCAGTGGCAAGGTGCATTGCAAATGAGTCTATTAAGAGTCTCTTTTCAGATAATTGTAAGAGTATTGCTATACTTCTAAAATTATCTAATGCATGTAGAGTATCCGGGTATTTTTTTTGATCATCTCTTTTTATATGAACGATGGTATACTCTTCCTTAAATTCTTCTATAATTGCAGTTACAACCGGTTCAGGTATGTCTCTAGTCCAAGCATAGTTAAAACCCTGGTTAGATGGACCACCGTTCGGTTGTATAGCTAAAATAGGTTTATCTGTAGAATAAAATGGTGTGAAGTAGTCAATTTCTGCTTGAGTAAGGTATATTTGTGGAGACTCTCCGTTGTATACTAAACCAAATTGATTAGCCCAAATTTCTAATAAGTGTTTTTGACTTAGAATAAAATCTGATTGTGTATAAGGGTCGTTATAGTATAGTTTGCAGGACGATTCTTTTCCTAAAATATTATCTTTATAAAATGAACCGTGCTCTCCGTTTTTTATTACCTTATCTGCTAAAGGATTATGTTTAAATACGTCCGGGTATGCACAGACTACTATTATCTCATCTTTAGGGTGGTTATTTTTGATTACTTTAAGAAGTGCAGTAGCCATGATATGCTTACCTAGACCTCCATCTATGTGAAATATAACTGTCATATAACTTTAATTATCTTTTAATATAGTAAAAAAACTTTTAAGATGCAACTACTCCCAAGGAGTTCCGCTTTTTTCGGTAATAGTTAATTTATATGCTACATTAGCTGCTATTGAAGCTGAGTTAGCTGTTTCTATATCGGTCTTTCCTATGCTACCGGTTATCCACCCTAAAACTAAAGGTTGAGTAAGATTAGCGTAATCTACAAAATCTGCATCTGATGGTGATTTAGCAGCTAAGTAGTAATCTCCTACAGTTCTAGACGATACATACCCGTTTGAACTAGAGTACTCTGTATTACAGGAATAAGAAGCCGTAGTAATCAGTCCGCTACTTATTTCTGTTTTTAAATCGTGTATTTTCCAAAAATTTTCCATTTTATCTCTTTAAGTAATTAGTTTAAAATAATGCGTTCCAAGTAGTCCCGTTATAGTAGTACAGTTTATTAGTAGTTGCAGATCCTGATGCGATGATCATTCCTCTTTGTGGTGTTGGTGCTGTTGTTCTGACAGCTAGTTTAAGTATTGCATCTGCTGTTGCTGATCCGGTAACTATTAAATTCTGTACGTAAGTTGTAGAAGTACCTATTGATTGCCCAGTTCCAACATTTATTCCACTTCCTAATACTAAAGCTGTCGCAGCTCCTGCACATATTTTATTATTGATACCTGCTATAAAAGAATTTCCACTTCCTGATATAGTATTTGTATGTCCTCCAGCAATGGTACTAGAATCGTTAGGTCCGTAAATTTTATTATTATAACCTCCCCCTATCGCACTTAAGGTTTGAGAACTATCATTTTTGCATCCTCCGGCTATTACACTATGTGCGCCAGAGCCTGTGTTAAACTGACCAGCTCCTATAAATATTGAATTTCCATTTAGTGTATTACTTGCTCCTCCTCCTAAGAAACTATGATCACCGCTAAGAGTATTCTTACATCCTCCAACGATAGCTGAGAAGTAATCATTTGCTCCAAAGGTAATATTATTAGATTCACCGCCTCCGATAAAACTATAATATTGACATGCATGATTTAAATTACCTCCAACAACAGTGGCATACACCTCCATTGCTTTGTTATTTCTACCTGCTCCTATAAATTGAAATCCACTATTAGCTGATCCTGCTGAACCTGATACGCAGTTATTACATCCTGCAACGATTGCTGCAAAACAGTCAGTTCCTAACATAATATGGTTAGATTGTCCACCTCCTATAAATGTATAAGGAGACTCTGTACAGTTTGCGTTACCGCCAACTATTGATGAGTAGCTCCCAGATATTTCATTTGCATCACCACCTACTATTGAGGATCTACAAACTGTGGAAGATATATCATTTTTACATCCGCCAACTACTACCCCGTAACAGGCATTATTATTGTTACAAAATCCTCCACCTACAAAAGATAAACATCCGCAAGCATCGTTTTGTCCTCCACCTACTAGTACGGCACCACCGTGTCCGAGAGTGTTAAGTTGACCGCCTCCTATAAAGCCAAATCCAGCACCATTTGGTGATATGATTATTTCATTAGACTGGCCGCCAGCAATTACTCCTAATGTTTCTGAGATTTTATTGTTGCATCCTCCTCCGATAAATCCGCAATTTCCTGCGGTTGTACCTGTAATCGAGTTCTTATACCCTCCTACTATTGTTGAACATTGTGCTGAACTACTGTTAAATTTACCTCCTACTACTACAGATGCTGCTGCATAAGCTAAGTTAGAACAACCAGCGCCTATAAAAGCCCAATCGCCACTACTTGATACTATATTATTTTGTCCTGCTACAATGGTTGCAAAGCAAGCCCCAGACTTTATAGTATTAGTTCGACCTGCACCAATAAAAGATTCAGCAGTTTCTATTGTATTAAAACTACCCCCAGCAATTGTACTACAATCGGAAACTGAACTAAATATTGATTGACTTACTCCTCCAAGAATGCTGGAAAAATTTCCTACATTTCTAAAAGATCCTGTTACAGGGATTATATTATCTCCTGTTGATCCGCTGATATATACTTGATGCTGTTCACCTAATGTTGAACCAGATATTATAAATGATCCGCTTACTATTAATGAGCCGCTTACTGATAAATTTCCTACTGTTGGCATATTCTTATTATGTTAGTCTTATTGCTATAAAGTTCCCACTTCTATATAACCCTCCTAGCGGTACTCCACCAGCTGCTGCTGCTGTATCGTCATTGAAATTTAATGACTGTGATACTTGAGCTAATATGGTATGTCCGTTTTGAACTGTTACTGCTGTTCCTGTAGCTGCACTTTGTGATACTATTAATGAGCCTGATATTCTTGCAATACCTGCATATGGAAATCCTGCTCCCGATATTCCAGTTAATCCAGATCCATCACCAACAAAAGAACCACTAGCTTGGGCAACTTTTAAACAGCTATTAATAGTTACACAATTTTCACCGAAATCTCCTTTTATAAGGGGGACAGGTGAAGCTCCAATTCCTATATATAGTTGACAGGATTCTGTTGATGCAGCGCTATTACCTGCTTGACAACCTATATAAATATTCTTTTTTGAATCACCTTCTGCATTATGACCAGCTTCGTACCCTAATGCTGTATTACCGTCCCCGGTTATTGATGAGTTGAAACTAACACCCTGTAGGGCTGCCTGCCCTACAACTGTATTTTGCTTTCCTCCATTTCCGTATTGATAAGCTTGTGAACCTATAACTGTATTCTGTCTACCTGATTCTGTACAAAATCCTGCACGGTGCCCAATAAAAACACCATCATTATCAGAATACTTATAAGCTGCGTTATGTCCTAATACTGTATTTTGTGTTCCTGTGTTTAGCCTTAAAGTACCATGTCCTACTGTTACATTGTTAGCCCCTTGGATATTACATTTTAAGGTCTCATTTCCAATAGCTACATTATCACTGTGGGTATAACTTTGACCGAATTCGAACCCTAAGTAGGAGCAAAGTGATTCTCTTCCTATTGCGATGTTGTTACGAGACTTGATACTTGAACGCAATGCGCAAACTCCGATAGCTAAATTATAAGAACCAGAAGTTGCATTTTCTGCAGCTTGGTAACCTATCGCTATAGAACACCTAGTAGTACATGTACTGTTAGGAAGAGCATTATACCCTATACCTATATCTCTAATACCGTCTCTATTAGAAATTTTAATATTTTCATCTATTGTGGTATCTCCCTGTAGAAGGACTGTTGTATCAGAACCTGATACTATTAAGGAGCCTGTCACTCTTGCTATCCCTACGAAAGGAAATGCTGTTCCAGGTAAGTTAGTTAAATTAGATCCATCTCCTACGTAAGAACCGCTAAATATAGATGCAGATACTATTGAATTGATAGTTAAATGACCAGTAGATAGATTACCTCTTAATAAAGGTGTTTCTCCTGATCCTGATCCTATATAAAGTTGATGGGATTGTATTGTTTTAATTGAAGGTCCGACAGATGCTCCTACATATATGTTCCCAGTTGAGCTACCGCAAGTATTCATACCTGCATGATAACCTATACCCGTATTGGCATTTCCTTGATCTACTTCTCTCAAAACTTTAGAACCTACTGCAACTGAGAGAGACTGCCTACAGCACCCTGTGACATTCCCTACGAATACAGATTCTACTGCTGTTGAGTTACTCTTTGCCGATTGGTACCCTATAGCAACATTAAAATTACCTGTAGCTGCTTCTAATGCAGTATGTCCTATAGCGACTGATCCTGTTGATAAAAGAGCATTTAAAGATGCGTTTTTACCTATACCTATATTATGAGTACCTAAAGTTAGTTTATTTAGTGAACAAGTACCAATTGCAATGTTACTAGTATCGCAGTTATTTCCTGTTATAGGACCTGTATTATTTTTTAATGCATCTAAACCTATAGCTACATTATTCATAGTTTTCACACCTAATGTACCTGCTCTATACCCTATTAGGACGTTTGAAGAACCTGATACTTGAGATTTTCCTGATTCAAACCCTACTGCTATAGTTTGTCTATCATATGTTTGAGTAGTTTCCGGCAATCCATCGTGTCCGATTGCTATATTCTTTAAATCTCCTCTATTTGATATAGCTATGTTTTGATCTATTACTACATCACCGTTTAAATCAGATATTCCGTCAACTCTAAGAATTGCACTGGATCCAGATACTATTAACGATCCTGTTATTGATGCATCTCCATTTCTAGAACCATCCCATTCAGCTGCTGCTGTAATACCGGTTAAACCGGCACCACTACCGAAAAATCCTATAGAAGAAGATACACTCCCTGTTATTATAAGATTATTTTGAAATACATGTTCGTTAGCCATATCTATATTTTATTTACACTTGTCTTTTAAATGCTGTTATTATCATATTTAAATCGTAACTTCCTGCCGCTGCATTTAATTTTAATATAGCACTGTTAGTGGATGAAGCATCTATTGAAAAAGCTGTTGCTGAAATTGCTCCAGGTGCTTCTGTATGTGAATCATTAATAGTCGAATTACCTGATCTATCCCAACCCCCTAATAATGTTCCTACTTTCTTTTGATTTTCTGCTGCATCTGTTAGAACGTAATCTGCTTTTAATCCTGTATACCCTGTTGTTGCGTTGATTGCAAAAGATAGTACGGTTATATTTCCTGCTAAACTACTTGAGTTAAAGTTTATTAATTCTACACCTCTACCTCCTGGGTAGTTTGTAGATGCTAAAGTAATAGTGTTTGAAACATCTAATGCTCCAGATACAATTAATGATCCGGTAATGTTTGAATTACCATTTCTAGAACCGTCCCATTCGCTGGTTACTCCTGTTAAACCAGCTCCATTGCCTATAAAAGAACCAGAAAATAACGATCCTGACACTACATCTACATCTGTAAGATTTACTACTGTACCTAAAGAACCTGATACTGTAAATGATCCGGTAATGTTTGCATTTCCATTTCTAGTTCCGTCCCACTCTACTCCTGTTAATGCAGAACCATCACCTACGTGAGAACCACTTAAAATAGAAGCAGAAACTATATTATTTATAGTAAGATGTTTTGTATTAAAATCACCAAATATTAGTGGTTTATCTCCAGGGGCGTTACCAATATACAGTTTACACATAGCTGTAGCACCGGTTGTGGCTGGTCCTGCTTTATATCCTATGAACACACTACAACGTGCTTCACTTACGGTACCTCCTGCATAAGCACCTATAGCTGTATTGTTAGAACTTTCAGTACCGTTTATATTAGAAGCACCATTGAAACTTAATGCTCGATAGCCTACTGCTGCATTTTTACCACCTAGTACAAGATTTTGAAGAGCCATGGTTCCTACTCCTGTATTTTGCATTGCATTTAATATCTGTTCTCCTGCTTTATATCCTACTAAGGTGGTATATGCAGCGGAGTTAGTTTGTGAACCACCAGTACCATGGTTACTCAGGGTATTAAATCCTAGAGTGACATTACCCATACTTGTTAAATACCTTCCAGCGTTATGCCCTATTATTAAATTACAACGAGAATTATTTTGTAACGTATTAAGACCTATAGCTATGTTATGCTTATGAGTAGTAATCCCGCAACCGGCTCTATAACCGATAGCTATATTTCCTTGGGTTGAAGCAACTTGGTTTTTTAAAGAATCTTGTCCTATTGCTAGAGCTGTGAAATGACCTCTATTAGATATCTGGATGCATTTATCTATAGTAACCATACTACAAACATTTAAAGGTCCTTGTACTAATGCAGACCCTGATAGGGTTGTTGAATCCTCTACGTATAAACTTCCTGATATTATTGCTGAGCCTGTATATGGAAAGGTGTTAGCTTGAACTCCTGTTAGATTACTCCCGTCTCCGGTAAATGAACCTGAAAATAAAGAGCCAGAAATTACTGTTACTTTTGTAAAATCTACTACTGTAGGTGTAGAACCTGATACTGTAAATGAGCCGGTAATATTTGCATTACCGTTTCTAGAGCCATCCCATTCTGCTGTAGCTGTTATACCTGTAAGTTGTGAACCGTCTCCTATATGGGATCCACTAAAGAACGAAGCTGATACAGTCGAATTTATAGTTACGTGCCCTGTTGAAAAATCTCCTAATATTAGAGGAGTATCTGAGTTACTGTTGTTTATGTAAAGTTTATTACTTTTAGTTGCTGCTGAAGCTGGACCTGCTTTGAATCCAATTGTTACGTTACCGTTACCTGAAGATATTAATACTCCTGAGCAAGCTCCTATGGATGTATTTTGATTTCCAGAAGTTAATATACCTAACGCACTATCTCCTATAGCAGTATTTTCTGTAGAAGCAACTGCTGCGACTAAGCCATACCTTCCAAACACTGCGTTAGCATTCCCGGTCAAAGCTTTTGCAGCTTCACATCCTACTATTGTATTACGACAGCTAGTAAGATTTCCTGCTAAAGAACCTATTCTTAAGTTACTACAACTATCTATTATATCAAATGTACCATTTACATCTAATATGCATGAACTACCATCAAAAGTAAAATTTGTTTCTCCCTGTATTAATCCTACGGTATCTGTTCCTGTTATTACTCTATTATTTGCGTTTCCTTGTATAGATACACCTCCGGACCCGGCATTTAACGGTATAATATACTTATCGTTATCAGCTGTATCAAAATGTAAATGTAGATTACTTCCTCCATCATGTAGTGAACTAGAATAGAACAACGACCTAAAGTTGTTGTTCATCTGTGTATGAGTTAACGGGCTACCTCCTGTTACTCTATATGTTAATCCCGGTATTGCCATTTTATATCTTTATTATAAATATCTTTTTTTATTCTTAAGGAGCTATTCCTACGTACATAATATAACATAATGCATAGTATGGAGGTAAGTTCTTATTTGTTCCAGATTCTCCACCTGTAGCTGATTGAATAGTAACAGATATTCCTGTTGTTGCTTTATCCGTCTGCGCCGCCTCGAAAGATGAAGTTCCATCTTTAGCTCCACTTGCACCTAATCCTCTTGTATTTTCTTGAGTAAAACCATGTTGGTGACCATCTCCTTCGATTACAGTCGCACTGTGGCCGTGTGCAACAATTACTGCATCTTTAGAACCACCTACAGTTCCTACTGCTGATCCGGATACAGTTGGTGAGGCTGCTCCCATAATAAATCTAGAAACTAAATTAGGAGTTACTTGACTATTAGAAGTAGTTCCATCACATATAGCCCATCCTGTTGGTATTGCATTGGCTGCTCCTGACCATATTATTATTCCACCTAAAGGTGTTAAACCTCCAACGGTTGAAGTGTTTACAAAACGTCCATCTGATTTAACTCCTAAGGGCATAAAATCTTGATACGAAACTGTTATATCAGGGCCGGCTAATTGATCTATTTCAACGAATCCTGAACCTGATATATTACCGGCTACTGTTAAACCGTTAGTTGCAGGGTAATTTGTATTTACTCCAGTCCTACCTGCTGCTGTTACTGTAAGAAGTGTGTCAGCTTTTGGGTTATCAAATTCATTTTCTGTTGTAGATATTACATTAAATCCTTCTTTTTGATTAGTATCAGTATTAATATTTACTACCACATTACCCCCGTCCGGACCAGCAGGAGAAGATATAAGTAAACCTGCAGTATTTGAATCGACAGGGATTAAAGTTCTTCTACCGTTTGAAGATGCGGTATTTATGCTAGAAGGAATAGGTTTTATAAAAGATTCTACTGCTATTCCAGTTCCTATACCTACACCAATACCGTGTTCACCTGCTACATTTAAATTTTTAGTTGGCGAGGTGGTACCTATACCCAGGCTTTTAATATCATTATCAAAACTAAAAGTACCTACAATAGAATCATCTCCTTCAACACCGCCGCTATTATTACCTACTATAGAATTATGTATTTTGCCGTATTCTTTTCTACTTGCATCAATTACTTTATTTTGAGAGATATAAAAATGAGAATTAACTGATGATATCTTTCCTATAACTGAATTACTTGCTCCATCTGCACTATCTTCTTTAAATCTAATTAAAGCTTTAGAACCCTCGTTTGCAAATATAGGATTAGCAGTTAATGAAATTCCTGCTGCGTGACTATCAGATATCACACCTATACTTAATCTCTCCTGAGAATTTGATGCTAAAGAAAGGAATTTTTTAGTATTATTCCATACAAAATTACTGTCTGCTTTAAAAATATCAACTCCATTTACCGGACCGCCGTTAAACTGTACTTCTGTTATATCGCCGGCTGCAGATGTTGTTGATTGTTGTGCAGCTTGTGCTGGGAAATTTATTTCTTCATACCTTTCTGGCCCATAATCTACACCTGCAAGATCTAGAGCATTACTACCGGTATAGTGAAGTCTCATTGTTTGTCCACTATTTCGTAACGAACTAGAATAGAAAAACTGAGCTTGGTTTCTATCCATTTCATCGTAGGTTAAGGCAGAGCCTTTATTTACTCTAAGAATTATACTCATTTTTTTACTTTTTAATTTAATGTTAATCCAGTGCGACGCTGTTATGTACCCATGCGGGGACGGCCACTCACATTATTGTTAGCTTTATGTCTCCATAAAGATCGGACTATATCATCAGATTGCTAGTCTGCTGGGCGCTAATTCTGGTTATTAAGGGAAACCATTTTCCCTCCAGTAGTCTCTGAACCTTCTATAAGATGGCTTATAGCTTGGCTGCTGATTGTCTAATCTCTAACATTGTTACGCTTTGGTAGTTAGAGCTCTAAAGAGTTTCCAGCAATTCACCCAGTTTAAATTGGACTGTTTTTTTATTGTTGTTTTTAATTTTTTATTTATGTTATATATAAATATCTTACTTTAGTAATTAATTAGTTTATGTTTAAGCTTGCATTGGCGTATAAGTAGATTCAAATTCACAGGTCTGTTTATTCAACGCTAAATAGTTGTTTAATAAATTCCTATAGAACGATTCACTTCTTGAATTTTGATCGTTTGTATTATGTGTATTAAATGTATAATCGAATATTATTGCTCCGTCCTCGTTTTGGGATGTGACTACTGTTATATCTGTGTAGCATGGTGCTCTATTCCCATTATTTTGATTATCTACCAGTAGGTTGTAATTATTATAGGTATCTATTCCTTTAATGATATTAGATGCAGCTGTATGATCTTTCTTTCTCCATAATTTGTATTCACCATTGTCACTAGTAATTCTTGTATCACCTCGGAGACCGTTGCGTTTTATACTTAACCCAGTTTCATAATACCAGTTTTGAATAGTAAAGTAGTAAGTACATGAAGTAAAATCTGGTGGAGTGTCTCCGCCTGGATCTGAAGGTTCAAATGAACCGCTTCTACCGCCTAATAGCCTATCTGAAGAGAAATTCATGTCAAGTTTAACTATTATAGACATATCAGTTTCTAAAGACTTGGGAGTTGGTCTTCCTAACTTACCTACTGCAATTAGTTGATTGCTGTCGTTATATAATCCGACAGTAGTGATATAAGGGTTATAATCTGACCCTGTAACAAATCCTTCAACTATACCGTTTTTATTAAAAGGAAAAAAAGCTGAGTTATTAATTTTCTGTAAGGTTGTTCTGTTTAGCGTATAGTTAAATTCGTTATTTTTTAATTTACAGTGGTAGTTGTGAGTATATATAGGTAGGTTAGATTTCCATTTTAATACAGCATTGAAGTATGTGTTGTAGTATTGAGCTATTATACCATCTGTTATAATTAACTGTCCGTGTGTATATATTGCATTTCCAACATAAACTCTAGGAGTAGAGTGTTTTAAAAATAATCTTCCTTCTCCATCATCTACTATTTCATTACAGTTTCTTTCAGGAGTGGTTATTGAATTATCTATAAATTCTCCACCTCCTGATATAGTTTCATTAACATAGGTGCTTTCATTTTCTACGTAATCGGTATTAGAAGGAGCACAGGTAGATTGAGTTTGACCAAATAGAAATTCTGTGTTTTCTATGTATAAATTATCTTCTGAGTTTATAGAATTTACTCCTAAGTCAGTGACGTAGTTGTTAGAAACATAGTTATCTAAACTACCGTTACTATCTGAGCCGTTAATATTATCTGGTGTGATAGATATGGATAGGGGTTCTATATGAGTCCCATACATTTCTTTAGGTAGAGAAAATATAGCTAGCCTATCGTTTATAATTCTTGAGCCACTAGCTTCAAAAGAAGATTGTAGATAATTATCATATGAACTAGAAGTGGGGACTACTCCATCAACAAAATTAGAGTAGTAAAGGTGTTCTATACTTTCGTATATAAGCCTCCTATTGAAAACAGTACTTGAAGTAGTAATTAAGTTTCCTGCAATAACATTTCCTGATGTAAGATCGTAAAAATTACCAGAACCGGATAATCCAACTATGTTGTTTATCCCTAGCTCCCTATATTGACTTCCACTTGCTACCCATGATTTATGAGCTGTATAAGTCGATATATACGCATCCTGCTGATTGAATTTTTTGTAAGCAGTCATTCATTAATAATCAAGTTTGATTCTTACTAATGCTTCTTTAGTAAAATCTTTTAATAAAGGTCGTGATAATTTAGCAACTCCTAATAAATCATTATCGTCATTATACATTCCTACAGTAGTAATATATGCTTGAGGAGTATTAATCATAACATTATGTCTTAATTCACCTGAGGAGGTAATATTAGATGGATTAGTAGAATAGTTAAATTCTCCATTTCTCACTCTAACAAAAACAAAATTAGAACTAATAGTTTCTTCAGACTGTAAATCAAATGCTCTTGCTGTAGCTTGGTTCATTACATCGAATAATTTATCCGTATTTTTTTGAGTTGCAGCTAATTGTGTAGTTTGAGTTTTTATATCTAGTCCTCTTCCAGCTGCATTTGTATTTAGAGCTTTACCTGACAGTACTATTAATCCTACATCTGGTAGAAACTTTCCATAAGTTCCACCTGCTGCATTATATCCGTCGTCTATGTTTAATTGTTTAGTTCCATTAGAACCGCTAATAATATCATATACCCTACCTGCATCAACATACGATACAGTAGTAATGTCGTTACTATTATCTGTTAAGTGTAGATGTGGACCTGCTGAGCCACTGGATAACTTTAAGTTGAAAGTTCCAGGGAAAAGTTTTTCTTTAAATCTAGCCCTTTCTATAGAAATTACATATATATCGTCTGAGGTCTCACCTCCGAAAGTAAAATCTACTTCTTCATCACCAAATACTAAATTTCTATACTGTCCATAAATTGTAGAAGTAGGTGATTTAGCTGGAACATTTGAATTATAAGGTACGCTTCCTAGTCCATTTTTATGCCCATATGCTATAGAAAATTGAACTCTTGATGTTGAATCAGTTGTGACCTTATCATATGCATCAATATAGAAATTACCTGTATTACTTGCTACTTGTCCTGTGCTTTGGTATATTCGTCCCAACTGTACTGCCTGTGAGCTCCATGCTGGTTGTACAATTGATTCTGCACTGATTGAAATATCTTCTGGGTCTAATCTTTTAAATGACATATCTTATTAATTATTTACCTGTACAATTGTTAATGGAACTGTTACTCTAGCTCCTGAGTCTCTACCTATAATTGTTATGGTTGTTTGTAAAGTTGTTTGACCTGCAAATAAAGTATTCACAGTAGTACCTGTAATATTAATTGAAGTACCTATTACTGTTTTAGATACATTAGTACCTAAGGTAGTAGTTGAGTTTAGACGTTCTGCTTCTGGTGTGTTTACCCCTACTCCGTTGAATGTAGATAATACTCTAGCATCTGCTACAGTTGCTACATACCCGCCGGTTTCAAAAGTTTGAGATGAACCTAAGTAGTTTAGAGTTTGAGGAGTAATTGCAAGAGATGCTCCTTGTTTAAGTCTAATAGCTGTATATCCAACATCTAGTATAGGAAGCCTAGCTGTTCCTCTAGGGAGAGTTGTAAGCTTATATTTCATTATTTGAGTTTCGTCAGGAAAAGCCTCTAGTAGCGGTAAGTTTTCTATAGCTTGACCGTAATACTGAGAGCCTAAAGGGTGAGTAGGATTATAAAGAGTATAATCTATCTCATCATCTGAAAGTGCGAATTGTGTTATTTTAAAAGAGCCATCTCCTCTTGCTAGAAGTTCTCTACCTTTTTTAGTTAATATTGCATCAACTGTTACTATTGAATTATCTAAATATCCCATATCTTATTTGTTGTATATAATATAAATATCTGTTTTTATCTTTTTACTTTAGTTATTAAATTTTTTAACCTCCTGCTTCGTCTGCAAAATTGGCATTAATAGGTTCAGGGCATAAGGAAGAGCTGAATATGGTTCCAAAATCGTCTGTATATAAAACCGAATTAGTTTCAGTAACATAAATTTGTGAATTATTTATTGCTGTTAATGATCTAACAAAATCTTCTATCTTATAATTATCTATTCTATCAAGCTTGAATAGCGCTGTATTGTTAGCCATTAATGCTGCTAAACCAGGTTTCATATAATTTCTCTGTATACTTATTACTTTATTAAACCTATTATGAAATGTAACTCTCATTAACTCTTTATTATCACCTGCTACTTTTATAATATCTCCTACATCTATATCCGGTGTTTGCTGACCTGATGCAGATGAATAGTCGTATAAAATATTTGTATCAGTGGCTTGAACTGTTGCTGCAGTTTTAATTCCAAGACTAGTTGATGAAAATTTAGGAGTTCTATCAGGGCCTGTATGTATAAAATTACCTACTATTCTTTCAGCTCTAGTAAGTCCACATACTACGTCCTCTGCTGCATCTAGTGGATGTATTTCTCCTTTGTATTCCCTAGCTGATATTGCTGGTTTAACTCCAGCATAACCATCAGGTGTACTTTTAGATCCTTCGTATCTTGCGTTTATAATCCCTGTATCTGTATAAAAACTATCCTGTACTGCTGCCTTAGAAGCTGAGGTAGATGCTATTGCGTCAAAGTTTGTTGGTTTTATAGCCCCTTCTTCTTTATCTGCTTCCATTCTTATACTACTTCTTCTCAATACATTCCCATTATTATATAGTGGGTTAAAATCTGATGAGTCAAATACTAAAGAGTTTATAAAAGGTTCAAAAAATACTGTGATATTAAATTCAGGGCTGCCTAAAGCTCCAGCTAAAATATTTGGGACTAACGTTTCACATGTGACTTCAAAGTAAAAAAATGAGTTTATACCCTGGTCTCCGTAGAATGCTCTATTTACTACATTCAATAGATACTCTATATTATTGTTTACAAATCTAATAGTTTCACATTGGTTTAGTACTTCGTCTATATCGGTAGCTGAAAGTGTAGAAATTCCGTTAAAAGAAAGACATTCCTGAGTAACAGTAACTGCATCAATTCTGCCCTGCGTAAAGCCCGTATCTGGGTTTACTGCTGCGGGATTGTATAAAACGTTAATCCTTTGTCCAAAATTTATACTATTACCTTGCGGTAATAAATGTAAACTTATAAATTCACTAGTAGTCATTATTATTAGTTTTTATAGTTTTAAGGATCTCGAGTGTCACCTAAGTACGGATTGCTGCTGTCACCGGTAACACCATTATAATCTTGTTCTTGAATTATTCCATTTTCATCATCATCATCATCATTATCTGCATCAGGTCCTTCACAGGCTAATCTACCGTCGTTAAACCAATATGTCCCGGCACTAAATCCAGAAACAGCATCAAAATTTGTTTCAGAATCCCATTCAATACCGGCTAAATTTGGATTTTCTCTCCACGCTCTTCCTCTTCTACCTATAGACCATCCAGAAGTATACTCATCTGGGTCTGGGTCGAACATATAATATCCTGTTGCAGCTAAAGTAGGGTCACCATCTGTACCATTTGCATAGATTGTATACTTTTGTGTTATAATTTGTGATGCTGTTGGTGCTGGTGCCGATACATTATGCTCAACGAATACTGTTCTGCTGGTGGTTTGGCCATGGTCTAATGGAGGTATTGCACAGGCGTTTACTGGATTGCCCCCAGTGGTAGAAGTATTGCTGTAGTACACGAACACAACTGCTGTTCTAGTTAACTGACCTCTCTTTATTAGAAATTCATGACCTTCAACAGAACAGGTTTCTGAATTTACAGCTTTGAATTGTATAAAGTGTTGGAAGTTACCAGAGTAATTAATGTTGTTTGGATCAGCACTTGGTATAGGTAATCCAGCAGTTTCTAGTGGATTATCTGCAGGGTAAATATTTTCAAACGAAGGTAAAACGTCTGGGAATACAGCACCTTCGTAGTTATTATCGGGATCACCGGTAATACTCGGTGAAGAGGAAGCTGCTGACCATGCATTCGGAACAACTGAGGCTTGGCCTATAATAAAAGAAACTTGTCCAGGATTACCAGCTTGAAAAGGTATTGGGAAATAGGTGTCGTTATCCCATCTTCGTTCATTTACCTTATTTATTACTCTTACTCTAAAAAAGAATACTGTTGTTGGGATAACATTTTCAAACATAAACGGGTACTGGTAGAATAGATTTCCAATAACATCTATGTTTAATTCAAAATTATTTCTATCAAATCCTTCATAACTATCTCTAAGAGGGCATGCTGTAAGTGGGATTGTATCAAATATGTTACAGCTATTATCAAATTCATCTGCTGCTGATATGGTCAACTCGCTGGTTTCACTATCTAGGCCTTGGAATATGTAATTAGTAGGACTCCCTTCGGGTCCATTTACTGTAAAAGCAGTTAGAAGATTTAATGATTCTATATCAACAAAACCGATTGACTCTGCATTAACAAAAAATTCTAAGTTAGTATTTATAATTGCATCTATAGCATCTTGTGTATTCTCAAAAAACCACCCTAAAAAATTATAGGGCTGGTTTTCTTGTATAAAGCTAGGGGGTGTTCCTGTTAGCTCTGTTAGCCCGCAATCTACGACTTTTACTACCCTTGTTCTCGTACAGGTATTTTCACCTGTTACAGCATTAGGAATTGGTGGGTTATCCGGATGGGTTGCTGTTATTACAAATTCTTCGTATTGACCAGCGTCTTCTGGTATTACTAATGTATCATTACTTAGTACTTCTCCATCTTCACTATACACGTAATAGGGTGTATCTCCTGAAAATAGAGTTGAAGAAGGTATATATAATGTAACATTAGGATTTGTTATATAGAAAGTATCTAGGGAGTTCAGTATACATACATTATTAGGTATATTAGTCCAAAATTGAGTATCGTACTTTATAGTAGGGTACTCTATGTCTTTGAAAGGGTTATTTTGATTCAGTTCTCCGTTTGATATTAAAATAGAACTATTAGCAAGTTCTCCATCAAACTTGGCTTCATTAAATGTTTTTTTAATCTGAGGTGGTATATCTGGGTTGTCTTTATGAAAATGATTCAAATATACAAACGGTTTATGTAGAACCGATGGATTAGCTAAATTTCTAACTCCTAAGCTTCCTGTAAAGGGATTTGCTTTTCGTAAAAGGTATGCTGTGCTAAATTCTCTATCGTATATACTATTTGATGTACCAAAGCTTCCCACAGCACTAGACCTAAAAATACCGCCGTCTGAGCCTGAGATAAATCCTGTTTTAATTGAAGCTGTGTATTCAGGTTGAGTCCATGTCATAACCGGAGCTTCGGCTTTATACCTTTCAAGTAAATGTGGTTTTATTATAATCCCTGCATCAGTTACTGCCCTAGCAGGAGTAAAGTCTCTAACCATTCTAAAGATAACATTATCAAAGAATTTTATCAACCTTACAAAGTCTTTTACATCGTATGCTGAGACATTAGCAAAAATTATTTCAGCGTACTTATACAGGTCTAGGTAGGTGTTTGTTTCATATCCCCTTGGGTCACCTATGTACTGATCTATATTAAAACCTTCGTTAGGGAAGAGTTCTGCTGACTGTGATACTATGTAATCGTTTACATTATCTGATGGTGAGAAGCCAACTTCTATCCTATGTAAATCTTGTGTATACTTATCGTCTAGTCTTGTTATAGGGGTGTAGAATGATAATGTATCTCCCGGAACTATACTTCCTGTGTTGTTTATTCTAACTTTATCTAAAGAACCAGTCCATGCTTGTTCACCTCCATAAAATGGTAAGTTTTCTGCGGATTGACCACCGAATATTTTTATTTTTAATACATCAGAAGGTATTCCAAAACAGTTTATAAGTGCTCTCAACCCTCTTTCAGTTCCTTTACTTTTCATAAGTAGAGGAAGGTTGTGGTATATTCTTTTATATATCTCTTTCTGGTAATCGTTCTGTGATAGTGGATCTTCTCCGGACTGTATAGGACTAGAAGAGTTTAATACTTCCTCTCCAGCTTCATAAGAATTTACAGTAAAGTATCTGAATAAGTCTTCTACTGATTTATTGCTTGTATATAGTTTAACTCCGAAATTTTTGAGCAACTGTTCTACTAAGTCTTTAGAAACTCCTACATCAAGTCTATTATCTGCGTCATATTTTTTAGAAACTGCATCTGTGTATGTCCATAAATTATCAAAATGCTGACCTATCATATGTATGAACATTAAATAAGGGTCATTATCAGTATCTTCTCTCAAATACGATGGAATCGTATTAATTAGGATGTCTGGGTTTTGTGCATCGTAGGTATTTGCTTTTTCAATTTCAGCATTATACCATGCTATAGTTTCAGAAGTGTTAGAAGCCTGGTTAATAAATGGTTTTGAAGAATTTGATTTTGGCCATGATGTAGAACCGCTATTATAAAATAAATGTCTTTCGTAGTGGTCGAAATTGTTTACTACACCGTTTACTAAATTAGTATAATATTCAGAACTTCCTGAGATACCTGTTCCTGAGTATCCTGTAGTAAGTGTAGAGTCGGCATTAAACTGATCTAAGCTAGTTTGGTAAGTATCTAATAAGTCTAACTTATATCTAAAATTTCGTATCCTCTCTTCTATTGAAGAAAAGTTAACAAAGTTAGCAAAATTATCGTATTGAATACCTAATTCAGCTCCTTTTTCATTAAAAAGGCTGTTTAACTGTCTATTACTGTTATTTGTAGGAAAGCTGAATAATTCGTTATAGTTATAGTAACCCGAAGGTTCAGTAGATTGATCTTCTATTTCAACACTAAAATTAGCTCCTCTAAGAGTAGGTTGAGCTATTTTTTCCTCTTCTACGGTAAAATCAACCTCATAAGCTACTGAATCAGCTACTTTGTCAATAAGGCTGAGGGTTGTCTTAACTCTTAATCTTGTTGAAATAGGGGTAGCTAGTTTTACTATAAGAGCATTAGTTTCTCTAAATTCTTGAGTCTTTAAATTTACTATTGGAAAAAATATGTTTTGACCAAAGTATATATTAAAATCACATTGATAGATATCGTTGTTGAGCTTTTCTAATAACCCTTCTGTTGTTTCTACAACAGCCGTTCCATCTAAACCGACAGCTACTAATCTTAACTCTGTCCTGTCGGCAGAAATGCTCTCTATGTAGAAGTCCTGCTTAACAGTGTTGTTGGAATAGAGGTAGTCTAAGAAGTTATATACAACTTTTACTTCTTCTCCTTCGTACCCATAGAATTTGTAATCTTCTAATACATCAATGCTTATTTCAGTATTACCCTGTTGGTCGTTTAGCTCGCCTCCAGATAGAATAGAGTACCTATTGTAATTCGCTACTGTAGATATAGATACATCGTCTAAGGTAAAGTAAGTTACCTCTACTACATTTTTATTAGGCGTAAAACTACTATTGACATTAGTAGAATATAACAAATTTAAATCTTCATCAGGCAGTGTTTTAAAACCGCTTAATGTCGAAGCATTTAATTCATTTATGTTGTAATTAACTTTCGTCATCTAGTTGTAATTCAAATATCTGTTCGTTAGCATCTAAAAGCTGCTGTCTTAATTGACCTATTTCATCTAAAAGAGGTTGAATATCCTCAGATTGTGTTTCTAATTTTACTAATTCTGAGCTTCTTTTAATTAAAAACTCATGAGAGTCTTCTTCTCCTTCCGCGGGAATGGAAAAGTAGAGTTTATCGTATAGTCTAAATAATTCTTCTACTGTATCATTATCTACTTCTAAGATAGGTTCAGTAAAACTAGTAAACTTACTATCAACAAGATTATTATATTGACTTGAATTATAAGAAGTTTTACTTATCTGTATTCTCTTTCTAGCCATTCCTCACTACTTTAAATAAATTATCATTATCTACTACTACTGTACTACTATCTAATTCAGTTTTTACAAGAATTCTATAGTACCTTTCAGGCTGTAGACCATCCATATATACATCAAAAAACGGCCCTGTAGAATCACAGCTAATCTTAGTAAAGTCTGTTGAAAAAGGAACAATCATTTCTTCTGTATTTTCATCTCTTAGTCCCCAATAGGATGCAGACGGTAGAACGTTGTTAGTAAGGTAAATCGATGAGGTAGTAAACGTACGTTCAGGGTATGTTGGTCTGGCTGTAAGTCTAAATCTCTGTTTACCTTCGTCCGGATATACTCCTTTGTTGTTCTTTACGTCAATAGAAGCAATATCAGTAGTAAGGAGTGATAATTTTCCTTGATCATAAGTTCTATCGTCCCATGCAAATTCTAAGAACGGGGGATAAATTGTATTTGTATCTCTGCTAAAATACTTTAATCTTATAGAAGCAGTAGTATAAAATTCATACTGGTCTTCTAACTTTACTATAAAGCCTTTGTTAGGAAGAGTATTACTGTAAATTTGTTTTACAGCACGGGTAACGTTAATATCTAAATCATGATCTGTGGATAAAGACTGAGTCTGTAAAAACTCCATATTTTCACCGTTAGATGCTGTATACCAATTACCACCTCCTGCTTTACCTGTGATAAATGAACCTGTTGTATACTGGGTGAAACCGGATGTAGACCAAGCATTAGCTTGCCCTGCATTTTTAAACAGCCAACTTACACCTGATGTATTTACTGGTGTATCTCCGAATTTACCAGTACCGTTATCCCATTGACCGGATCCTGCTATGTAGATTGGGTAAGCATATATTTTATATTCTACAGGCACCTCAGCTCCGTCAGCTAAATACATTTTTAAACTAGCACTCATGGCATTTATGTTACTAGCTCCAATTTTAGTATTAATTACACTATCTATATCTCCATCAGAAAATTTTAAAACAGTTCTAGAAGCTTGCCCAGTTCCGTCGTTAGTACCGGTGTATCCTGCTATTTCGACTATTTCGTCTAATCCTGCGTTACCGGTGTTCTGCTCTGAGTATATTATTGAGTCTTTATCGGGAAATATTCTATAAATTGCCATACTATAATGTTGTTGTTCTACCTTTAATATCTATGTCTGGGTATTTAATTTCAAATGCCATAGTATCATAAGAAGGATATACTATATTATTTCTAGTAGCTCCTTTAATATCATAAGCATATTGTGAATATTTACCTCCTGATTTATTTACTATTTCTATCTTACTTACTGTCTGCACTCCTACAACTTTATCTAATGTACTATATATGTTAGAGATATTAATTGGTTGGTTAATATTCCATTTTTTAATATCGAAATACTCTTTTATAGTATTTGTACATGCTAAAAGTACATCTCTACTATTAAAATTAGGTCTTACTAGTATATCGAAATTTAAACCAATATTAACTACAAATGCATCTTTTATGTTTAAAGCATCTGTAATAGGCATATAGTAAGACATATAGGTCTTAAGATTTTCCTTTAAGGTTTCTGTAGCTTGTATTAGTTTAGTCCCGTTATCATAAGCTAGTACATATAGCGATAATGCTAAAGGATTACTATCTACTATTGAGTCGGTAGATGACTTTGTACTAGAAAGCTCGTCTTGAGTAACAAATACTTTAGCTACTGTTCCAAACTTAGAGCTTAATGATAATGCTCTTACGGTGTAATCTTGAAGAGTAATTGTTCTTTTCTGTTCTGCAAAAGATCTTAATGAATTCTGTCTTATTTCTTCTACCGAATCGCCGTCTTTTCCTCCTGCAGCTGGAAGGGGGTTATTAAATGCTAATGTGTTTAGGTACGTATTGTTTCCGTCAATTGAATTAGCGGTCGCTGTATATCCGGTTAAAGTATTTGCAGTTACATTAGACTCTACTCCTCCACCTGTTAGGTACCTAATTGTAATAGTTGTATTTGATGGAGCTAAACCGTACGTTTGCGTGTAGGTAAAATTAGAAGGATCATAGGCTAAATCTAATGTATTTATTCCTTGAACTGTACCCATCCCTACGTTTTCAGGATTAGGAGTAAAAACTGTATCTTCTCCACCTACTGTACCAGCCCCGAACTGAACTTGTAAAAAACCTTGAGATGTAAATCTAGTAACAAATCTTTTAGGCGCTGCTTGTAGTTTAATAGAATTCGGTACTCTATCTTTGTCTGAACCTACATTGGCTTCTTCAACAAAAATACTATCCTGTCCTAAGAAAGGTACTTCGTACCATCTATTTGAAGGAGCTGCTGTGGTATCGGTAATATCTAAAATACCTATTATATTACTATCCTCTATTGTAATAGTAGCAAATTTTTCAGCTGCGGCATAGTTTTGAGTAGTACTTTTTACTGTACCTGAAAATGCTCTTACTCTTTTAGTTAGTTCAAATTCATTCGGCAATCCGTTGGATAAAGAACTTATTACTACTGTAGTAGGGTCTAGTGAGCTAGAAAATGAAAAATCTATTTTATCCTGCACAAAGAAATTTGCATTTCCTGATGCTGTTGAAGTTATTATTGCATTTTCGTCAACTACTAGCGCATCTTCCCAGTTAGGGGCATTAGATGACGGTAAAGCGCCTACTTTTTGAACTACGCTTAAGTCTACAGTTGCTGCTGTAGTAGCTTTAGGGGTATATCCCATCATGTATGCTAGGCTGTAAAGATTAGCGGGATTCTTAGCATACTGTAAAAAGGTTTCTTGTAATTGGGTATCTTGATAAAAAGAAAGTACATCTCCTACGTAAGCAGCCATTTCTATAAACATCATACCTGGGGATGTAGGAGAAAAATCATTATAACTATCAGGAAAGTAATTTTTTGCAAATTCTACTAACTCCTGTCTGTAGTCCGAAAATTCTCTAGCAACGTATTTTATATCTCTTATTTCTGCCATTATTGTTCAAAATTTATTGCTACCTCGTCTGTTATATTAGTATCTTTGATAGCGTATCTTAGTGATAATGTAACTGTATTTGAATCAGGAAGAGCTTTGACTTCTAATTCTGTTGTCTGTACTGTAGGGAAGTAAAAAGATAATCCCTGTCTTACAACTGCTTTTAAATTACTTACCATTTCTTGATTAATATTTTCGAATACTAGAGACCTTACTTGTGTTCCAAAGCTCGGATTAAGGTACCTTTCTTTTTGTCCAGTTAGGAAATAATTAATAATATTTGTCTTAATAGCATCCTTAGTCTGAAAAGTAGAGTTAAATACAGCTTTACCAGAAAGCGGTAATGAAACACCCACAGCTTTTCTAGGCTGTAAATCTATCGGGTCTATTCTTCTACTATTAAATGCCATTATGCGAATCCGTGTTTTTGTTTATCTTTCTCTATTGAAGCTTTATAGACATCTCCTGCTTTTTTAACAAAATCAAACTTAGATAGATCTAAACCCGGGTAATTGCCTGGGTTAGGTCCCATTCCCATTTGGTTGGCCATTGATGAAGCAAAATTTGGTTTTGAGACCATATCTGAGTTCCCATTAAAAATATTCTTATATTCTTCCGGGGTCATCTCTGCTCTTGTTTGGTCTAAAGCTTCTGCTATTGGATTAACAGGTCCTTTATTCTGTTTTGAAGTTCTAGTGTTAGTAAGTATACTTTCTTTTATTGATTCACTAGTTTTATGACTGCTTTGATCCGTCGGAGTACTTGCTACTTTTACTGCTTCATTTAGCATATCTTGTAACTCCTCCTTAACTGCAGCTCTTACTTCTTCTCTTATTACAGTTCTTAATTGATTTAGTTTCATAATTATAAATAGTTGTGTTATGGAAGTTGGTTGTTAATTCTAAATTTTATCTCTTCTAGCAGTACATTAGTGTCGGAACTAAATGATGGTTGCCCTCTAAGTACTATAATACCTCTACTATCTTTTGCTACTGCTATTCTCCTTAAAAGGGGACCGTCTACAGATGCATCTTTAATAATTTCTAATTTATATACACTTCCGCTTTCAGATCTGAAGGTAGTATTAGCAGCTGTTCCACCTAGGGTTAATTCACTTTCTAGCGGTTGAGTTGAATCTAATAAATCTTTAAGTGCAGCTTTATCAGATAATTCTTTTGCGCAATCATTAATACTGAAATCAATTGATGTTAGAAGCTCTTTAGTATTATTTATACTTGGTTGAACACCTGCTAAAAGGCCGTTTACAGCAGCTAAATCATCTTCTAAATCCTCTAAAAGTAAAGTAACCTTAACTAATCTATCTGCTTGCTTATTAGTAAAGCCAGCTGTTTTAGCTGCGATTAATCCACCTTTATCGAAGTCCGAAAAGGAAGGTTTAGCTCCAATGGCTAATTTTGTAGGATTTCTTTTAAGTAATTTAATCAACTGCTTAGCAGCAGAAATAGGAGGTTTTAATTTTTTAGGAATAGAACTAAAGCTATTTGTAGTTTTTTGAAATCCGTTTATAGCTTTGAGAATATTATTCCTTATTTTAGCAACCTGTTTTAAAGTCTTGACGTTAGGGCATTCACTCGCAAACTTCTGGAGCTGTTTTACTACTTCAGTCTGGATTCTAGATTCTAGTTCTCCTTGAATCCTCCCCATATTATTTGCTACTATAGCTGCTATTTGAGATCTTAATGGCATTATTCAGTAAATACTTTTTTAGACTTCAAGGTAGAAGGGCCGTTGGGATTTATTAATTTTTTAAGACTCTGTATTACGGGTTTAGCTTGTATACCCCTTTTATTAATACTAGGTATTGGATGATTTTTTATAGTTCTTGCTCTTGCCATGTCATCAGCCATACCCTCTAATAGATTAAGAACATTAATTAGAAAGCCCTCAACCTGGTTACCTAACATTACCGGCTCTTTTCTTCTCTCTGATGCTGTTCTAGCTTTTTTGCCTAAAAATATCTGTGAACCGTCAAGAGACATATACTCTGTAGAATCTATATTAACAGTTCCTCCTGTATTTATTCCTATAGATTTTACACTAGAAAGTTGAATGTCATGTTCTTTTGCATTTAAAAAAAGCCTGCCAGCATTAAGTATAATCTGATTACCTTTAAATTCTTTAGCTGGGGTTGGTTTATCATCCCAAGTCTCTCTTTTATCGTTTGCCTCTTCTAAAGGTATTTGATGATCCGAGGTTAGGTATATAGAAGAAGCATCTTCATTTACATCTTCTCCGATAGAAATAAATCCATTATCAGTAGCCTTCTGTCCATTACTTAGGATGGTAAGAGGTTTTCCTATATTTGAACCATCTACCCAAGGATTTGAAGTAGATTTACCACCTGTAAATCTTAATGATTGCCCTTGTCTTCCTTCTATCTGTATGTCTCCTGGGCTTGATGCTATAGGATTTACATCCCCTAATTCTTTAAACTTACTGTTTTGAGAAAAATCTATATTAGGATTATTAACCGTGTCTGGGTAGAAATTACTATTGGGGCTGTTAAATATATTAACTATGCTGCTATAGTATCTTCTGGTTTTACCGCTAAAATCATTTTCAGAAGGGGTAGGCATTGGTTCTACTCTTACTATCTCACCTACTAGTGGTACTGTTTTAATAGTAGCATTAGACTGGTAAGCAAATGGTAGTTTAGTAGCATCTGTTTCTCCAACTAGAGATTCGATAGGTCTATAAAAAACTCCATTTAGAGATATTGACCCTCCTCTTACCGAGTATTGAGAATGACTTTCATCTAATATAATATCTATAACCCTACCGTAACTAAACATAGAACCACCAGAACCTGCGCTACTTAGAGCGCTTGAACCTGCAGTTATTGTACTTTGGGAAAGTTTAAAGCTCATATTAATTAATCTTCTCTACTACCTGATGCTGAAGATTTAACTTCATGTTTAACTTCTTCTTGTTCTTCTAATAAATCCTGTAAGTCTGAAAAGTCAAACATTTCGCCGTCTCCGCCTTTAGCTTGGATTGCTTCTAATCTCTGAATCACTGTAGCTAATTTTATTAGATGTTCATCGTTCTTCACACCTATCTCCATATACTCTTTAATCATAGGTACTAATAAAGTAGCGTCTCCTATATTTTCTATAAGGGGTTTAAGTTCTCCTATCAAACCTTTTACTTGAGATTTAGTTTCTCTAGAGTTATTATATATTTCTTCAAAAAGGTCAGATAGCTTCTTGCCGTTAAATATTTCTTTATCTGATTCCATATCTTTTTATAATAAATAGATTATAGTTCTTTTATTACAATTTTTCCTTTTTCGTGATATCTATGGTATATTTCATAAAAATCATCTTTTAGTATAGAGATTACTTTTGTTAAGTGGGGAGTTTCACAATCAGTCATCTCCCTAATGTATATATAAAGAGCTTTTTTCTTAAAAATATCTAAATCATATCTAGTTTTAAAAATCGTTAATACTGCATCTGCTATCCTCTTTTCACTATCTTTTGCAAATAAAGAGTCTAATTTATCGTAAGTTTTTTCAACCCACATGTCTAAGAACTGGCTTAAGGTAATGCCGCCTGGGAGTTTTAAGTTTAGGCTTCCTTCGAAGGATTCTTCCATATCGTCGAATGAACCTATCTGTTTTAATTTTTTATAATTTTTATTATTATAGTTTATTAACCACCTTTTTACAATAGTGCCAAAGTATGAATAAGCTTTGGCGCCATTAGTTGCATCAAATTTCATAATTTTTTCTTCTAGTAACATAGAGACTACTTCATGCTTTAAATCTTCTATACGCTCTACATCGGTATAGTAAAACTTAAAAGTGTGAATAATGTTTTCTGCTAACTTATAAAAAGGTATGTAGATGTGATCTGTAAAAATCCGTGCTCTATAGTCTGTATCAATAGAGAGGTTGTATCTTACAATGTATTCTTCTGTTTCTGCTGTAAAGTAGTTTGCTTTACTCTTCTTTCTTGCCATAATTATCGGGGAGCATGTATCGGTCTAGCTCTTTTTGTACTAATTTTAGTTGTTCAAAAAAATAACCGACTTCATCATCCGACTGAAAAACTCCACGTTCGTCTAAACTCTGTAAGTGCTTTTGTGAATCTTTTACTATTTCTGATATAGATTGAAGATATTTTGTTTGATCCACTGTTACATCTTCATATTTTTCTACCTTTACCAGGAGATTGCGTATAGCAACACTTAAAATTATTATTAATATAGTAAGAATAATGATTGCTACGAGCATATTATAGGTTTTTTAACATTTTTGATAAACCTTCTGAGGAATTTACTTTCTTTCCAGTAGAAGATTGAGTTTTTTTAGCTTTAGGATTTGAATTCCCACCGTTTCTTTTCCAAATATCGTACTCAACTTTAGAAGCTAGAAAGTCAGCAGTATGTAAAACTGATATTATAGATGTTTTCTGTCTAGATGATTCAACATTGCTGAAGAAGTAGGCTTCGTTTGCTTTATCAAATACTCCATCGTGAAGTCTAATACCTAAGAACTCTTTTTGAGAAACTTTAATTCCGAATTTTTGAAGTATAAATAGAGATCTATCTGGGATCAACATAAAATCTAAATCTGGATTGTATGTATACATTTCTGATAGTTTATCTTGTCTCCATTTATCAGTCTGAGGTATATAATTTGGCTTATCACCGTCCCCCATTTTACCTAAATCGTGAAATAGTGCTGCGAATACTAATTCTTCCTCTTTATAATCTACACTACCGCCCATTTTAATGTAGAGTTTATGCTGTTCTAACGCATACTGTACTACTCTATTAACATGATCTACGTATCCACCGGCAAAAGCATTATGAAACCAAGTCTTTCCTGATGCAGGAGCCATAACGTAGTTGTCTTCCATGTGTTTTAACATCTCTTTACAAGCTATAGCACGACCACCAAGGTAGTGTTCTATAATTTTAAGATGTTTGTCGTAGTTATTTTGTATTTGCTCTGCTGTTAACATAGTTTAATCTTGAGTCTCTCTATTAAGAAACGTTAAAATATCGGATAGATTTTCTTTTATAGAATCCAAATGAACATAGGAAGTAGCTCTTTCGTTAGTACCTATAGTAAAATTAAGTTTACTAATAGAAGATTCTATACGTTGTATCTTTCTAATAATATTTTCTTTAGTTATCATATCAATTTAAAAAATAATTAATTTATTAATAATAAAATTATAATTACTATAATAATATCTATAAGGTAATAAAAATAATTCGAAAAAGCAACTATTCTATAATAAATTTTTCTTCAAAATATTGAGAATTACTTTTTGAACCTCCATCCCAATATATTTCTGCTCTAATTACGATTGTATCCCCTATAAATTCATTAGGAATAGGACCAACTATACGTTTAGCCCATTTTCTACCTTGAATTGCTGGTAAATATTCTGTATTCTGAGGAGAATTATTAAGGTATATGGTAGTACTCTGTACTATATCTACTGTTACCCCGTTACTAAGAGTCCAAAAAGAACCTGATTCAAAAGCTGCTTGCACAACTCCAATATCATTATAGTAATAATAAGGATCTACATCATCTGCTTCTATAAAGATATCAAATCTAGGTAAGTACTCTCCGTTAAAATCTAAATCTACATGGTAAATTCCATTTGAATCCTTAGGATACGGTATAAACAACCTTCCATCACAATTTCCATCAGGGCATAGTGAAGGATTAATCTCTTCTTTAGTACATGATACAGTTAACACCGTAAGCACTA
>Ga0209336_10000233_pt1 | contig 28501 bp, 29 predicted proteins | sample LinPmetageLP32_FD_184042 | JGI IMG/M metagenome (GOLD analysis project Ga0209336, IMG submission 184042) | Marine viral communities from the Pacific Ocean - LP-32 (SPAdes) (version 2) | ecosystem: Environmental > Aquatic > Marine > Oceanic | place: Pacific Ocean | collected 2009-08-23
TGCTGCTTTTCTAACAATGTAGTCAGCACTGTATCCTACTTTTTTAAGCCAGTCTTGGAAAAATTTACCTTTTGGGTAGCAGCTTAAAACGTATGTGATAGATGGATAGTATTTACCATTTCTTCTGTAATATCTAGAATCTGGTAATGTTATTTGTTTAGCATCTTCAGATATTTCAAGTATCCTATTGTATTTCTTTTTTATATTTCTTTTACTCATATTAATGAGATTTTCTTCTCCATTAAGTCTGAATAACCCATTGGATAAGTGGTTTGAATTAAATTAGTGAAATGGGCAAAACCTAAATCACTTGGATCTTTTCCTTCTAACTCAACGAAGTATACTTCTTTACCCTCGTTTAAAAACTTTTCGGCAAAATTAAGTGCTTGCTTCTTAGCATCTGTATCTAATGCAATATATATTTTTTTAACTGCTGATGTAATAATCTTTTTTAACAAATTTGTTTGTATATTTTTTCCTAATAATGGTATAGCATTTCGTTTTATTGCCATTGCATCAAATGGACCTTCACATAATACTAAAGGTAAATCCCAATTAATAAATAACTCAAATGGTATTATATCTCTTGAACAATCAGGATTTCTGTATTTAACATATGGGTCTTTTTGGTATGATCTTCCTGTAAAATAGTTTAAATCTCCATTTCCATCATATGAGGGTATAATAACCATATTAGCATAAGAACCATAATCACAAAATCCTATATTGTATTTTTTAATATCTTCTATGGTTAGTCCCCTACGTTTTAAGTATGATAATGCATGACGAGCTGATATGTCTGTATTGTTAAGGATAGATGTGAATTCTTTGGGTAGTTTTAATTCTTTGAATGTTTCTTCCTTCTTGTATTCTTTTTCTTCACCTATTAATTTGGTTAGTTTTTGAAAGTTTTCAGGTGATGCTTTTACCTTTTTAAATAATGTAGATACTCTATTTCCTTTTTTATTACATACCCAACAGTGCCAAGGATTTAAGCCCTTCTTTTCTTGGGAAAAGTTGATTTCTAATTTCTTTTTATGATGGTTACAGTAAGGACAATGATGTGCTTGATTGCCACGTGCAGTCCTTTTACCTGTTCCTAAAACCGTATTTACTAGATTGACTAGTAGCTCATTTATCATATGGTGTAATATACGAAAAAAAATTCAGACATCAAAGTCTTTTGTGAAGAACTTTCCAAGAATGTTATCGTTAAAATATTCTTCGGGTTTTTCTAGTACTTGATGTACAAATTGATATTGTGTTTCGTAGTATGTTAATAGTTTTTTGGTAGATGCTGTTTTAATAATGCTACGTTCAAAATTTTCTAGGGGTTCTGCTTCCATTACCTCTTTAAGTATTTTATTTGAACCCCAATATGTTAACCAGTTTGATTCTTTTATTGCTAGTTTGTATGATGGTTTCCTACCTACTACACCTTCATATAAAGCTAAATCTTTTTTAGTTAATTTAACTTTTCGATTGTAGTATAATACTTTTTTACCTATATAGGCTTTGCCTGTGGGTTTATGCATTATTCTATAAATAAATCCGAATGTGTTATCTGGGAAATCTGTGATGGTTGATATTGGTTCTCCTTTGAGTCCTATCCATTCCATATATTTGTTTTGGTTAATATTAAAATTTTAAGTATCAAAGTTTACTATAATTGTAGTATCTGTAAATTGTGAAACTGGGATTGGAGAAGAGATTTTACCTACTACTAATAAATCATTAGTTTCATTGTATAATCCTACTGTAGTTACATAAGGTACAAAATAGGAACCAGTAGCAAAATCATAATAGACATCATCACTACTTCCTGATAATATTGAGGGGTTTTGGGAATATGTAAACTCATTATCTCTTATACCACATTTATATTGATGTTCATATATTCGTATAGTTGAGTCAAAATTTATATTTAACCCAGGTAACCTATCTGTACTTACAATATTATCTGCTATATTATATAAACTTCCTGATGTAAACGTTACTATACCATGAGAATAAAATATTTGACCTTCAATAGCATTATTAACAAGAATATTACCATCACCATCATCTTTAATAGAAAATCTTGAACCATTTGATGCTGTATATTGTGCATTAAATGTTTGGGGTATTATCATTTCTCCATATAATGTTGAAGGAATTGATATAACTGAAATTTCACTATTTGATGCTGTTGGGAAAAATCTAGATTGTGTTAATGTACTTTGTAAATAATTTTCATATATGGGGGAGGAATACTGACCTACAAATCTTGTATCATCTCTACCTGCTCCAGGTATTTTAAAGGGAAGTGAAATATCATCTCCCATACTTGAAGAAATGTAATTAGTATAGTATAATTGCTTAATGCTATTATAAACTAAAGATTTTTTTTGCTTATAAACGTAACCTGTATCTTGATAATCTAATGCGGGTTCTCCCGGATATACACTTGATTTTCTATTAAGACCTTGATATATTTCAATTCCTATACCAGAACCAGTTATTTCATTACCCTTAAGCCTGTATTTTTTACTGGCATCAAAAGGTGTGCATACTACATCTTTAGTTGTTAATTGTTTGAACGCGCTCATTCATTTTAAAAATCAAGTTTGACTCTTACCAACATTTCTTTTGTAAAATCTTTTGGTAGTGGTCTTGATAATTTAGCTACTGCTAATAATTCGTTTGAATCGTTATATAATCCTACTGTAGTAATATATGTTAAAGGGTTATCTACAAAACTACTTTGAATTAATTCTCCTGTTGACCCCGATATGAATGATGGATTTTCTGAGTAGTTAAATTCATTATTTCTTGCTCTTACAAATATAAAATCAGATGATAACACTTCTTCATTATTAATAGTAAATCCTGTAGTTCCCTGATTACCAGCAATTTGACCCTTAGCATTTAAAGAATTAACTAATTTAGCAGGATTATTATTTGCGACATTATTACCTCTTCCTGTGCCTAAACTAATACCACCCGCAGATTGAGTTACATCTAGAGCAGCTCCATTTAATAAAATTAAACCTACATCAGGTAAAAGATAACCATAGGAACCAGAAACTGTTGTATACCCATTAATTTGTTTACTTGTATTAATAGTACCTGCAGAACCCGATACTATATTATATACTCTACCTGCATCAGTAAATGTTACTGAAGTTGCAACTTGACTATCATCTGTTAGAACAATACTTCCAGAGAGAATATCATTAGGATTTGATAAGTTTAAGATTAAAGAACCTGGGAGGATACTTTGTTTATATCTTGCTCTTTGAAGGTTTATAACATAAAAATAATCAGATGTTTTATTACCAAATGTAAAATTTGCAGTTTCATCAGCTAATATTAATGTTTGGAATTGACCATAAGTTGTTCCTGTAGGTGAGTATCCAGGTGTTAAAGCATTATAATATTGACTTCCACTTCCGTATCTATCAGCATATGCTATATCAAATTGAGTAGCGGCTGTTGTATCTGTTGATGCTGTTTGATATACGGTATAGTAAAATTGTCCTATATTACTATTAATTTGGTTTGAAGAAGTAAAAAAGCTATTTAAAGTTGGGACATTATTTGACCATACTGTACCAGCTACTGAATCTGTGCTTATTACTAAATCTTCGGGTTGTAATCTTTTATATGACATAGTTATTTAATTATTCTTAACCTATTGGTTCTTTTAATAAAGTTTGGGAAATTGATACTGGTATTTGTACTCTTGCTCCACTATCTCTACCTACTACAGTTAAAGTAGCATATAATACACTATTTTTACCAAATAAGGTATTAACACCAGTTGCTCTCATTGTTAATGTAGTACCTATTACTGTTTTAGATACATTAGTACCGGTTGTTGAAGTAGAAGTTTGAGCTAATGTTTCTGGTTGTTCAACTCCACTTCCTATAAAATTAGTAAATAATCTTGAATCTGAAATAGTAAATGTATATCCTGAAGATTCGAAAACTGAATTGTTTCCTAAGAAATTTAATGTTTGTGGTGTTATTGTTTTCTGAGCTGTTTGTCTTAATTTTACATTTCCTTGACCTAAATCTAATATTGGCATTCTAGCTGTACCTCTTGGTAAAGTAGCTAATTTATATTTCATTATTTGATTTTCATTTGGAAAAGCTTCTAATAAAGGCATATTTTCTATAGCTTGACCATAAAATGCAGACCCTGATGGATGTTGTGGATTGTATAATGTGTAATCAATTTCGTCATCACCTAATGCGAATTGTGTTATATTGAAAGTACCATCACCTTTAGCTAATAGCTCTCTTCCTTTTTTAGTTAAAATAGCATCTATTGTTACTACTTGGTTATTTAAGTATCCCATTTGTTTTAATTTGTTTAATTATAAATATACGAATTTTTTATTTTTATTCCAAGCTCAAAATCAAGATGATTAAGAATCTGTTTCTTTATCTGTTTCAAATGCGTTTTTACCTCTTAGTTGTGTAATTAAAGATTCAACATTTAGTTTTTGAACTGCAGATAAATCATTAGGTATTAAAAATCCAGGTCCACTTGGTGTTAAAGATCCTTGTGATTTAGGAGGTGCGGTTTGGTAAACAATAACTCTATCATCTGCATTTATTCTTCTTCTTATTTGAAATCCATCTATTACTTGAATAGAAGGAGATATTGTTGTTGGGTCTGGCGTAACTTCAATTTTAGCAAATATATTCTTTAAAATTAGATTAGTGTTTAGATCGTTACTTCCTGCAAAAGTGGTTAACTGTTTAACATTGTAATAATTTGTTTGAGAATTATTTGTATTACCATTTGTGTTTGGAACTCCTGTTACGAAAAAATCTTGATAATTTACTATGCTTGAATCTGTAGCCCTAATAGTATATTTTATTGTTATTTCATCCCCTATTTCAATTAAGAATGGTTCTTGAGTATTAGTATATTGAATTATTGGAAGAGAACGACTTCCACTTGGGGAATTAGTACCTATAGTATTAGGGTTTTGTGCGTAATCATTAAATTTAGCAGATGAGCTTGGGTCAAATGAAAAATATAAATCTTTATCTTTTATATTATATTTTAAATTATCATCAGGTACTCCTGGGGATTTTATTTGTGATTCATTTACTCCTGTTCCACTAAAAGATCCAGTGAATGCTATCTTATTTTGAATACATTTATTAATAGTATGGATTACACCTAATGAGGGGCCATACCAGTTACCATTAACCGTAGTTTGAGATCCTACACTTTGTGAAACATTTAATTGTCCTCCTCCTAAATATAAAGCATTACTTCCAGTATGTAAATAACTACCTGTGTTAAGAGTTAAGGGAGAAAACACATTACCTATTCCAACTTGATACCTAATATTATCAGAAGTTTGTCCTAATTCTATTAATTCTCTTGAATCTTGATTTGGTTTATTGTTTTGTGATACTGCAGCCCATTCAGGTCCAGAAGTTCTATCAAAACTCATAGTAGGTAAAACTGAACCAATAAACCCATTTGTGTATGAGGATTGATCTATATAATTCCACATTATATTTTGTAATTCTAACCCACCTTGAAATATACTATTTTCACCTACTGATAATTTAGAATAATCAACATTTGTTACACTACCATTTGTTCCTGTTTTTGTAATAGTTTTATCATATGCTACTGATGCTTTTCTGCCTACTTCAAATGAACTAACTGTAGATTGGAGGTTTTGGTTACTGCCATCTATTTTAATAATTTCCGGGAATTCTTCTTTACCAAGTTTTGAATCAAAAGGTGCAGTAATTAATGAATCTATATTAAATGTATAAGTACCAGGTGTATTTTTATTTTCGACTGATTCTCTAAAACGAGCAAAATAGATAGGATGTTTATCTATAGTTGCTGTATTACCAAATGAATTATCACCTCCCCAACTACCAGTATCACCATTTAAAAATTCGGGCAATACATAATCTTCTAGTTCCTTAAAATCTTCTGCTGTACCTACTTCACCTGCAGGTGTAGGGAAATTATAATTAGCACTTGTTACTTTACTACCTTCATATCTAGGTATTATTGAAGATTTTGCAGTATAGTTACTATCTGGGATTTCTGCTTTTATTGCTGTACCCGCTATTAATTGAGCTTGATTTACAGGATTAGTAGGAGATGTTGAGAAATCAATATCCATTAAATATGAATTATTTCTATTTGCATTAAAATTATTTAATAAAGCATTATATTGAGAATTATCAAAATTAACACTTCCTGCGGGTAATAGTGGAGAGAAGAAAAATGGTATCGATCTATCTGTAAGTACAGGTAATGCAAAAGATGCAGTATTTTCACTTTTATTCTGTTGGTAATTTTGTAAAAATGGAAGTTGGAGATCTGCTGGGTAATCAAAATAATAGATTGATTTTAAATCTAAAGTTGTACCAAAATTTTCTAACGGTAATGTAGATCCATTAGATAAAGGTGCAGGTGTTCTCCCATAAATTTGAACAAAATCAGTATTCTGGAAATTATTGGTGTCGCCACCTTCCAAAAAGTAAGTAATAGGAGGTACAGAAGGAGTGTACCAGTTACTAGGGATATCTAGGCCATCCTGACCGGAGGTAGCAAATATGAATTTCTGATTTGCAGTTAAAATAGATGATTGAAAACCTGTTTGATCTGGGTTAAAAGAAGCAGAAGTTGGGAATGATACAGGACCAAACTGGAAATTAGAATCTAATAATGTTGCAGATAAATCATTTACATTACCTACAATATCTATTGAGGTTTTACTAATTCCAACTCCTATTATTTGTTTGTTTGGAATATAACCTGAGGGAACAGGGGTGTTTTTACGATAATTTGAAAGAAAAGTACCAGATGTGATTTTGACATTTACCATAGGATCCCATGGTTTTGTAACTGAACCATCAGGTTCATAATAATACACCCACCCTGCAGGGTATGTGTGTATACTCGCGGTTGATATAGGGATTGGAGATGTTTTAAGGGCTTCTCTAGCTGTTTGTTTTGCTTTATTTGATTGACCTAAATGCAATAATGTTCTAAAAGTACCTCTATAATCTAAATCACCACCTGGAGCAAATACATTAGTAGTTGCAGCTCCGTAAGTTGTTGTTATTGGAGATCTATATCCTAAAATAGCATTACGAGAATTCATCCATTGCAAATCCGTAGTATTTTGCCCAGATGCAACTTCCATTACCGTAGTTTCACTTAGTGGTGTAACTGACGTTATAGGACCCTGATTTGCGGTTTGTAATCCATAAGGACCTCCTACATATTGAAATACTCTATGACCTTGATCATTTATTCTGTTTGGTGGTAAGGTCATTCCGTATTCAGGATTTGTAGGTTGTCTCATTGTAGTTGAAACTAAAACTCCAGCGTTTAAAACTCCATTTACCCCATTATATAAATTTATTGGATTTTCATTATTCAAAATATCTGAATAAGTAAATGATGGGAGGGATCCTATTTTACTACCACCACCATTTCCTGGGTATTCTTCTATTCTAACAACATCAAATGATGAACCTGTATTTCCAGTTCCAATAAAATCATTATTGACCAATGAACTGTAAAGACCTTCATTTAATGTCCCATTGGTTCCACTTAATTGGTTTGAAAAGAAATCCTGACCATTAATGTTGTTCATTTTTGATCCAAAACCTGTAAATGTATCATCTAATACTCTACCTACGGGTGAGTTCACCCAGCTCCCACCAGCTGCTATACATTGTGTTTGATTTTGAATTGCAGAACCAAATCCAGAGGTTGGAGAATTTAAGATACACTTACCTATTGTAGTTCCTGTAATTTTACCTGTAGTAATACCTAAATCCCAAAATGCACTTGGTGAAACAGGGTCTATTGCTGAACTTGCTGAGTATGCTATAAATTGGAAGAATGGTGCAGCTAGTGCAGGTTGTGATATTCCATTAAAAGGTTTGTTCTTGAACATAACATTTTCTGTTCCTGATGAAACATTTACAGAATTATTATAATAAGAATCTACCCTATATGCATATAAATTCATAAAGTCAACTCCAAATTTACTAACTCGAGTAGGGGGGTAAGGGCTATTTACACCAGTGGCTGGGAGTGATGATGAAAAAGCAGTTCTAAGGGGAATTTGTTTTTGTTCCCCTATTGTAGGATAAAATATTTGTTCTCCATTTATACCTACATTAGTATATTCTGTAAGATCATTACCATTTAAATCTTGTTTAGGTAATACTACAGCCATTATATTACAAAAATGATTAACCCCATCTGCAGCATTACTTCTATAAACCGATGAAGTTCCCATCACAATTAAACCTCTTCCAGGTGTATTCCAACCTTCAGTTAACCCTTCTACTGTTAATCCTGGTTCATAAGGATTTTCAGTTTCATCCAAATAACCAAAACCTGCGTATTGTATTTCAAATTCTACCTTAGCATGGATGTGATCATAAACTGATTCAGAAATATGATAGGTTGATTCTAAAGAAGAGGGAGCTGAAAATGGATTGTTAAATAGTGATTGAGTTACAGCAGGAAATTCTGATCCACTAAACTCTCCAGTATAAAATTCGGGTTGGGTTGATGCTGTTAAATTCTGCTGACCTGCAATAGTATCAAATCTATCAATATAGGATTGAGTGAATTGACCTACATTCATAGGAACATCACCATAACTAGCAGTACCAGCATTTCCAGTTCTTGGGTCTGTAGTTGCAGCCCCGTAATAATTAAAACTATCCATTGTACCTCCTGTACCCCCAAATATTAGACCATCTTTATCTTCACCATCTAATAAATCTGATATTGAAGAGGTTAATACTATGTCTCTTTTTATTATAGGAGTGCCCCAATTTGGTGTTGGAGAAAATGCTATTGTAGTATCAAAATCTATAGTAGTAGGAATATTTCTACTCCTATCAAGCATGTTTTGCTTTATAATAATACCTGTTGTAATACTTGTACGAGCGGGAACATATGCTTTTATTGCTTTAAATAAAGAATCATCTACATATTTAATTAATCTTATGTAATCTTGAACATTACCCTTAGTATATTTTCTAAGATAATCTGCTTCTGTTTCTCTTAATTTTGGGTAATCTGTTGTTTTTAACTGTCTATATCTAGGATCGGCTATTCCATCTCCTATAACACCATGACCATATGTAGCTATAATATCATCATTTACTTCATCTGATGGAGCAAATCCTACTTCTAAACTAGTTAAATCATCTGTGTAACTTCTACTTACTACATAATCTTGTTGAATACTCATTTGATTTGATAAAATATTACCAAATACATTACCATCACTTATTTGAATTTTATTTGAAATCCTATTAGAAACCCCTATAGCAGGCTGATCTAATAAATAAGGTTGTCTATTTAATAAACTAAGTGTTTTACTATATGATGGTGTTGGGTTATATAATCTTAAAGTATAATCACTTGATGTAGCTGATGTTACAGGATTATAAAATGATGAAGTTATTACGTAACTAGACATTCCTGATACTGCGGGATGTAATGATTTAAATGATTGAGTAGCATTAATTGAGCTTGCGGATACAACAAAATTACTTTCTAATTCGTTACCTAAAGGAGCTCTAAAATTAACTATATCAAAAGAACTTTCTGAACCTGTGATTTTATTACCCTCTATACTTTCAGGATTCATTACAAAATCATTAAATATTTCAGCAGAGATATCATTAGAATAATATCTAAATTCTTGAAAAGAACCTCTAAACATTTTTCCATCTGGGTTTGAAATAATATTTCCTACAGTAGAACCAGAAACATAACCACCTAAATAAATTCCATCATATTCAGTAGTACCATAAGCATTCCAGGATTTATTAAATGTACTATTAAGGGGACCATATAAAGCGTTTCCATATAGACCAGAACCATATAAATTAGTAAAATGGGAAGAAGCAGATGTCCCCCCTACAAATCCAATTTGATCTCCATCATCTCCATTATATATGTTATTAGCAGCTGATAGGGTATATGTTGTATTAGTCCCATTAAGGTTTGTAGCTAGGTGTTGATCTCTTTGAAGCATAACACTCCACCAACCACCATCAAAAAATGGTAAATAAATCCCAGAACCACTTAATATGGTTTCATTTGGACTATTAGATCCTGATATAAAGAAGTTTAATGTGCCATATTTGTTACGTTCATCATTTTGGGCTCCATTATATGAACCTGTTTCTTGTGGCTCATATGTTAACCTAATACCAAAATCAAAATCTGTTGTAGTAGCATCTCCATCTGATTTTTTAACTAATAGAGATTGAGTGTAATGGTTTCCTATAGCAGCATTTGAACTAGTAGGAATGCCGAAAGTTTTAAACCTAAATTGGAAGTTGTCTGGTACTATTTCAGCATTTTCTGCTGTGTAATTTCTTGTAAGAGGCATCCATGGGAATACCATTGAAGCACTTGGAAAGTTTTGTGTACCTGTTGGAGTATAGGCATAACTATATCTATCGTACCATAAATCATAATCATCAGAATTATCTTTATCTTTACCTCCAAATTCGTTTATTCTTAATATTGTACTTGGTATACCCCATATATTAATAAGTTGTCTTAATCCAGCTGTTGTACCTTTTTTCTTAACAAGATAAGCCATATTATGGTAAAGACGTTTATAAATTTCTTTACTTACTTTATCTATTGCATAAGGGAAACCTTCTTCTATAATTTGTTCAACATATCCCGAAAATGAATAATTATCTGCCCAGTAGTTAATTATAGAACCACTGTTTACAGCTATGTAATTTGTAATTAATTCACTTCCTGTTGGTGGTAGAAAATCACCATTATTTTCACCTGTTAAACCTATATAATTATCTTGATTATTGTAATTATTTCCAAATCCTTGATACCCCAAACCTTCTATAGTAGGTTGAGCTAAATCTAAAGGAACACCTTCATCTAAAGTATTTGTAGTGTTAGTCTTTTGACTAACTGCTTTTGTATAAAGCCAAATCTCATCAAAAGATTGGCCAACCATATTACAAAAAGTTAAATAATTATCATTATTTTCATTCTCTTTAATAAAGTCAGGTACAGTATAAAATAACCAATTTTGATTATCTTCATCATAAAATGAAGCACTTAATAATGTACCACCATAATATTGGCTGCTTTCATTAGAACTACCTAACCAATTTAATACTTCTATTGAACCTGTATCTTTTAATTCATATGGGAATTTAGTTCCTGTTTTTGGATATGAACTTGAACCTGTAATATAGTATAAATAATATTCATAACCATCAAAATTTTTAATTAAATTTGTAATATTACCTTCAATAGACGCTTTACTAGAAGTTACAGATATTGATTCTGATGAGTTACCAGTAATTGAATTTAATATACTTAATTCATCTTCATAACTTTGTATTTGAGATACTTTATGGTAAAAGTTTTGTACTCTTTGTTTTGCAGATGAAAAATTAACAAATTCATTAAATTTAGAATAATCAGGGGTTATTGTAACACCTCTTTGATTTAAATAATAATCAAGATTATTTCTTGATGATGTTGAAGGTGAAGATAATAATTCATCTTTAGTTTTATATACTGTAGAATTATTAACAAAATCTTTTATTTCTAGGTTAGTATTAGGTCCTCTTAAGAAAGTAGCATCACCATATATTTCACTGTTATGCCATATACCTCCTGCCGCTATACACGCGTATTGTGTGGTATACTGCGGTCCTAAAGTACAGACACCGGGCTTGTTGATCGACCAAATACCGCCCGCAGCTGCGCAAGCAGTTTGAGTTGTAAATTGTGGGCCTAATGAACAAGAACCATTACTTGGAGTCCATTGTCCTCCTGCAGATAAACATGCTTCTTTAGTTGAGAATTCAGGTCCTAATGAACATGAACCATTTGCAGACTCATTATTTGATGTCCAAATTCCTCCAGCTTCAGTACATGCTTGTTGTGACGTATATTCAGGTCCTAATGAACAAGTACCTCCATCTGTAGATGTCCAAGTACCTCCTGCTTCAGTACAAGCTTGTTGAGTTGTGTATTCAGGTCCTAATGAACATACTCCTTCTCCTAAATTTGATTCATCTTCTAAATCTCCCCCATTTGGGTCTGTAATTGTGTAATCAGAAAAACCTTGCCATTTACCATCTGGGCCTAAAACTCCCAAATCTGATGCTAATAATCCTAAATTTACATCATATATGTAAAGTTCAATGTTATTTTCATCTGGTGTGAATGTGCTATTAATATTTTCGTTTGGTATTATAGATTGGTTATCTAATTCAAAACCATCTTCAAATAATACCCCAGGATTTATTGGGTCAGTTGATGGACTAGATGGGTCTTGATTTACTTTATATACTTTAGTTTCTGCTGTTTTAGTTACAACATAAACCTCATCTTTATCTTTAAATTGAGTTGGAAGAGCATCGTATAATTTAACAAGTAGTGTGTATTTTTCTTTAGACGTATCTAAAAAACAATTAACACCTATATTGTAGTTATTTCCAGCAAACGCAATGTAAAATTCATCAAAATAATCAGTAGAATCTAATCTTTCTTTAAATTCTTTATATACAATCTCTAATCTAGCATTATCTATAAAATTAGAACTTAATCTAATTTCAGTCCTATCTGATGATATTTCAGAAATGAAATATGTATTTTGAGGATTAGAGTCTAGCTCATGATTTACAAAATTATAAAGAGTATATAATATCCCATTATCAAATCCTCTTTTAAATAAATCTTGGGTTGGGTCTAAGTTTAAAATTTGTGTGCTATCTATTTCAGCCATTATTTATACATTACTTTAATTTGTTAAACTTATAGGATCAGCACCTGCTGAGGTTAATTGTTGATTTAAGTCAGCTGCTCTTAATTCTAAATTCTCTGCTCTTAATTCTGCTATTTCATCTAGTAATACTTGAACCTCATCATTAATTGCATCACTATTGGCATATGCTCCACTTTCTTTAGTTAAATATTCATGAGAATTTATTTCTCCTTCTTTAGGTATATCATAAAAAAATCTTTCATATAATAACCAAAAATCTTCTAAAGTAGCTAAATTAATATCAAAAAATCCTAAATCTTCACCTGTTGATAATTGATTAAACCCAGTATCAATTGTATCCTCAAATTTCTTTTTATCAAATACCTGTTTGTTTAAGTCAGCTTGTACTTTCATGGGTTTATAATTTTGAAATTAATGCCTTCATCAAAAACTTTTGTTGTAGAACCTATTACGGATTTAATTAATATAGTATAGTATCTTTCAGGCTCCAAACCATTCATGTAGAGATCAAAATAACTTGAAGTATCATCTGCACTTAATTTTGTAAAATTAGGATCAAAATCTATAATAAATTCATTTGTATCTGTGTCTTTGACAGCATATAAAGAAGTATTTTCTGGTAGATAGTAATTTTCACCATAATATGAAGATGTTATAAATGTTCTATCTGGGAATTTTGGGATAGCTGCTAACCTAAATCTTGGAATACTTTGAGGGTAATATACTTCTGCATTATTATATATTGAGATAAAGGTTTCTGGTGTTTTTAATATTTTATTTGAAGATGAACCTGTGTTAAATTCTGAATTGTCCCACTTAAATTCTAAAGACGGAGGATATATAGTATTAGTATCAATGCTAAAATATCTCAATGTATGGGCATTATCTATAGAAATATTAAATTCATCTTCTGGTCCTTGTTTTACTATAAATCCTTCATTAGGAATACCATTATTATTATCTATTGAATGACTATACCAAGTTCTAACTGTATTTGTAACATTAATATCAATATCTTTAGATCCATAATAATCAAATGATCTAGAAGCTTCTACATTTAAACCTAAATTTGAACCTGTAAACCAACACCCACCACCTGGGACTGTTGTAAATGAACCTGTTGCGTATTCTCCAAATGACGTTGTAGGCCAATTAGACCCTGATAGGTTAGAATATTTCCAACATACTCCATTTTTTGTTGATGGAGTATTATCATATTGTCCAGTACCCATTGCCCAACTCCCCGAAATAGGGTAAAAATATAAATGAGTAGTATTATTTAATCCATCAGCTAAAGCTAAGTAATTTACTAAATTAACTTGGCAAGATGCAGTACCTATTAAATTTGAAAATGTACTTGATATCTCATTAGTTGAAAATTTTATTAAATATCTACTAAGGTAAGGATCGTTATTAATTAAATAAGTAGAAGCTTCTAGAATTGAATCTAGCCCTGTGTTCATTTCTACATCTTGAGTGTATATAGAAGCATCTTTTGTGGGAAATAATTTATAAATTGCCATTTTTTAATTTTATAGTGGTACTACTCTACCTTTAATATCTTGGTTTGGAAACTTTAATTCAAATATCATTGGATCAATTGAGGGATAAATTACATGCTTATAAGTAGCGCCATATACATCATAAGCAAAATCACTATAACCCATGATTGAACCCGCTTTATTTACTACTCTTACATCTTGTACCGTTTGTACCCCCTCTATTTTATCAAGTAAAACTGATAGTTCTTTTAATATAATAGGTTGATTAATTTGCCATCGATTTCCATCAAAATATGTTATAAGAGAATTTATACATTTAGTTAATACTAAATTATTATTGTAATTAGGTAATACTATAATTTCAAACTCAACTCCTATATTAACAACAAAAGCATCTTTTATTTTAACTGCATCATTTATCATTCTATACTGTGATAAATAAGTTTGTAAATTACGTTTTAATGCCCTTGAAGCTGTTCTTAATTTTTTATTTATATCATATGATAAAATATATAAATCTAATATTGTAGGTAATTCACCTACTTGATATTGTGATACTGGGGTTGGAGCTGAGTATGCTTTTGCTATAACTCCTAAGTTAGCAGGCATAGATAAAGCTCTAATCATATAATCTTCTTTAGTAACTGTTCTTAATTGGTTTTGGAAATTACCTAATGCATTTTGTCTTAATTCTTCTACAGTATCACCATCTTGACCACCGTCAGCTGCTAACACATTATTAGCTGCTACGGATGCAAACGTTACATTTGCTACCGCACTATTCGCTAAATTAGGATTATTAAATGCTATTCCAGAATCATTAACTTGTGTAAGTTGGCCAGATTCTACATTAGATGCTACTCCTCCACCTGTTAAATATCTTACTGTTAAAGTTGTATTATAAGGAGCTAAACCATAGGTATCTGTGAATACAAAATTAGTTGGAGAGAATGCTGTTGTTAGTTTTGTTTTTTCAAATGGTAAGCCTAAACCTACATTATCAGGATTAGGTATTATTTCTTCTGTTGATAAACCTGATGAACCTGCTCCAAATTGTAATTGAAGAGTAGTTTCATTCATAAATCTAGTAACAAATCTTCTTTGTATTTGTTTAGTTCTAAGTAAATAAGGAACTTCCGTATCTGTATAAAAGTTAGGATCATTAGGATTAGTATTTCTAATTGAATCCATAATAACATCTTGGGATAAGTTAGGAACTTCATACCATTCATTACCATTACTATCAAATATATCTAAAACACCTACAATATTACCTCCTGTTAAATTAACTGTGTCAAATTTTTTAGCTCTTGTAAATGTAAATGTAGTAGTATTAATAGTAGATGATATAGATTTTCTTGTTTTCTTTAATAAAAATGTTTGAGGTAAATCTCCAGCTACTTCATATACTGTTATAACAGTAGGATCCATAGAACTTGAAATTGAAAAATCACAAGCATCTTCCATTATAAAAGTTAAATCTGGGTTTTGTGGATTATTTACTGTTGTATTTGCGGGGATTGTTAAGGTATAATCTAGATCAGGGACAACTTCTGTACCTACTGTTTTTGAAGGTACAGTTTGATATAAATCAATATCAACGGACGCTACCGTGGTAACTTTGGGCGTATATCCTAACATATATGCGATATTAAACAAGTTCTCTGTTTGTCTAGCATATTGTATGAAAGTCTCTTGTACTTGGTTATCTAAGTAAAATGATAAAACATCCCCTACATATGATGCCATTTCTATAAATAACATTCCTGTAGATTCTGGTGTAAAATCATTAAAGGTATTTGGGAAATATGCCTTAGAATAATCTATTATGGAATTTTTTATAGTATTAAAATTCCTATCAATATAATTTATGTCTCTATCTAATTCAGCCATTATTGTAATTCTATATTTAATTCATCTTCTATACCAAATAATTCAATTTTGTAATTTAATATAAAATTAATAGTATTTAAGTTGGGTTGATTAATAAATTCTACTTTTTCAACCTTAACTTGAGGAAAACTACTTGCAATTCCAGAAGAAACTACTTCTTTTAATTCATCTAATGAAGTATCAGTTACATTTTCAAATAAAAGGGATCTTAAATTTAACCCAAAATTTGGATTAAACACTCTCTCACCGGTATTAGTTAAACAAAAGTTAATTAAGTCGGCTTGAATTTGGTCTTTTGATTGGTATGTAGGTACAAACACAGCATTACCATTTAAAGGGAAACCAAAACCAATTGCTTTTCTTTTATTTAGATCAAGTGGGTTTTTATTTGAAATAATCTGAGCCATTATTTAGGTAGAAGATTTGCTATTTGGTCTAAACCTAATTCACCTTGGGGTAATGTACCATTTGTTGAATCAAATCCAGGTTGGGGTTTAAAAGTATTAGGGACATTTTGAGATGTAAATTTCATTGATGTTTCTCCTAATGCCTGTTCATATAAACTTCTTTTATCAGATAAAGTTTTTTCTGTTTGGGGAGTTTGTTTATTTTCTATAACTGGTGAAGGTACTGATTGTCTTGGAGCTCGCACAGCTTCTAAAAGAACCTCTTTAAGTTCTTCTTGAATTGCCTCTTTTACAGCTTCTTTTATCATTTTTTTTAATTCTGTGGACTTCATTTTTCTTATAAATATTAAATTATTATGTTTTTATTATGTTATTTTTAAATCTCCTATCTGTTGGTCTTTCTTTTTGGGAAATTTATCTTCTAATGTTTCAAATGTATAGCTATATCTTCCTGGAGTTGTAATTGCAAATGTTTCTATTGTTGTTTGGCCAGGACCCGCTGTTACTATTTTAGATATAGGAGAACCACCGGCATCTGGGGTAGCTATGAATTGAACTATAGTAGTACTTCGAAAAGATATCCCTAATGGTAAATTAATATTTATATTACCTGTAGTAGCTTTAATTTCTACAGTTGCTGGGGGAGTTGTTACCATTAATTTAGCACTTACATTACCAAATTGAGGGGTTAATATTCCAGGACCCATAAGTCTATTTGGACCCTGTGAATTAAAATTAAATGATCCAAATTGAGTTGTATCTGATGATGAAGCATTTGGATTATCAGATGTAAAAACACCCCCTGCACCTTCACAAGCAGCTCTAGTAGTAAAACTACCTATAGAACAAGTTCCAGTTTCAGGACCACTATTACTTCCACTCTGGTTTCCATCCATTTGATTTAAAAGAGAAGGATCAGTAATTTGTAATAAATCAATTCTAAATTTAATTTCTTCAATTAATACTGTAACTGAAGATGAATATGAATATCCTTCATCTGATAAATTATATAATTTTTCAAGATCTTTAGTCCCTTCAATTCTTCTAGATGGAAAAGAAAAAGTATTATTAGGCTCATTTTGAATTACTAATTTCCACCCTTTATAAAAAAGAGGATTATTAGAATTAGGTTGTAATTGTAATAATAATTCAGCTTCTGTTGCTTCGTTAACACTAGCATTTGAACTTAAACCGGTTGAAGCTAAAACAGTACTTAAATCAGAGTTATTAATGGAGCCATCTAATCCAGCTTCTAATAAACATGGATTTAATAAACCATCAATTGCATTTAACTTAGCTATTAACGCAGCTATTCCATCTGCTATTTGTTTTAAAGCACCAGGTATAATACCTACTGCTCCCTTTCCTGCTTTTACTAAATCTCCTAATATATCAACTACAACCGCGGGACCTGTAGCTAATAATGCAGGAGAAAATGGAGGTAGAGGAATAGGAAGGAATTTAATTATATTTACAGCTATATTTAATCCTGTTAATATACCATTTAAAGTTGTACCTATTTTAGTAATAGTGTTAATAACACTTGATACCTGCGTTAAAGCTGATATAATTTGTTGTTTTTGAGCTATTATTCTTTGAAGTTCACCTGCAGGAGGACACCCTAATTCAAATTTTTCTAACATAGAATCAGCCATAGCATCAAACCTAGCTGTTCCTTTTGCTAACTTTACAATTTGTTTTATGATAATAGGAGTTAACATTATTTAGTTGTAGTTACTTTTGATTTATATTTTTCAATTTTATTTATTATTGTTTGAGCCGCTTGTGTTACATTAACCGCAGGTACAGGTATTGCAGCATTAGGTACAAAAGGTGGACCTGCTCCTATAGGGGTTTGTAAAGCTGTTCCTAAAGCTACTAATTGAGTACATAATTTTTGTAAATCAGCTAAAAATTTATTACCTAATATAATGGGTTCAGTTGCATCTTTATCACCAAACTTTATATCTTTACATTCTACTACTGTTTTATTAGCTGCTGTTATATTAACTGAGTCATTAGATCCTAAAAATATTGATTTTTCAGCACTTAATAATATACTGTCTGTACGTGAATTAAATATTAATCTATTTGAATTTAAGATTACTTGAGAGTCAACATATTCATTAGGTATTATTGGTTCGTTATCGTATGAAGAATATTTAGTATTAATAGCATTAATTGGTATTTTTTGTGTTGAGGTTAAATAAATATTTGATTTATCTTCATTAATATCTTCAACTTGAGGTATCCATGGATCAGTTAATTCTTCATGTTGACCATTTCTAATAATTGTTATTGGATCACCATCTTCACCTTCCTCAGACCATGTGTTTGTAGGTATACCATCATTTGAAGTTGAACCAAATCTAATACTATTCCCCCATCTACCTTCATGAGTAACATCACCTTCATATAACTGTAAAGCTCTTGTGTCTAATTTTTCTATGAAAGTTTCACCCAACTTAATTTCTGTATCTCCATCAGATGATTGTCTTAATGGGACTCCTGCTTCGGTTTGGGTATAATCACCATTACCACCATTACTATTATCTTCTGGGTCTGCCCAAAGTGGATCTGGGATAGCATTATGGTGGACACTATTCCATATATTAATTGATTGGAAATAATAATATGATATTTTTGAAGGGCTTAATTGAGAAAAGGGATTAGGTAAACCAATTATATATACTACTTCATTATGAGTAGGTGGTTGTTTAAAATTTGGGAATAATGGAAGAGCAAATTGATCTTCATCTACATTTATAGTTGGTGAATCTAATGGTGAAAAAAATACTCCAGCCATTCCAGCATATCCACCTTTATCTTCCCACTCATCAGGATAATCATCAGGATTTAACAATACTCTTCTAACTCTTCCTGAAAATACCCCTTTAGGTATAAATGGTGTTGAATTTCCCGATTGATTTCTAGTAGAACCTGTAGTACTTTTAGCCATTATTTATCCTTATTTTTCTGGAGTTTTTCCATTTCTTCTAAAAGTTGTGTTTTTTCATCATCACTTATACCAAACCCTCCATCTTCATCCTGGTTTTGTAAAGCACGTTGAATAATAGTAGCCATTTTAATTAAAGCTTCATCATTTTTAACCCCAATATCTAAATATTCTTTAATCAGTGGAACTATTAACGTAGCATCACCTATTTCTTGGACTAAAGGTTTTAGTTCTGATATGAGGGAAGATACTTGATCTTCTCGTTTTTGTTGATTTTGGTAAATTTCCTCAAGTATATCCGAAAATTTTTTTTTACCAAATATTATTGAATCTAGATGTCCCATGGTAATTTTGATTATAAATATGCTTAAAATAAACCTTTAAGACGGGAAGGCACCGGTTTCTAGATAAAATAAATATTTTTCTTTAAATATTTTGTATAAAACGTTAGCTATTTTTGTTATTTTTGGAGTTTTTACATCAACTTGCTCCCTAATATAAATGTATAGTGCTTTTTTATTAAATATGTCTATATTATCTCTTTTTCTAAATAACTCTAATATGGCATCTGCTATTTGTGCATCATAAGGTTTTTTAAAGATATCGTAAATATTATCTGTCACAAATTCTACATACTGATCCACAAATAAAGATAATTTATCTGATGATTTATATCCTTGAAAATCTAATTCATCTTTTGTTTCTCCTTCTATTATTTTTTCAACACCTAAATCCATTTTAGCTGAATTTACAAATGAAGGAGATGACATATCTAGATTAGAATAATTATTTAGATCTGAAATAGGTATATTACTTAATTTTTTGTTATAATTTTTAGTTGTATAAACAATTAACCATCGTTTTACAATAGTACCAAAATAAGAATAGGCCTTAGCTCCATTTTCTGGATTAAATAGATGAATTTTATCAAGTAAAAATATCATAATCTCATGTTGTAAATCTTCTAAATTTTCAACTTCTGTATGATAAAATTTAAATGTATGAATTATATTTTGGGTAAGTTTAAAAAAAGGATAATGTATTTCCTTTTGATATATATTACTACGTGTTTCAAAATTTTTTTCGTTATTATATCTAACTATAGCCTGTTCTGTTTCTTTTGTAAAGTAGTTTTTTTTCTGTTTTTTAGCAGAATGCTTTCTAATAATGGAATCCATAAGATTAATACTTTTTTAACTTGAAGTCATTTAAAACTTCTTGTATATTTTTGATTTGTTCAAAAAAGAAACCTATTTCATCATCACTTTTAAACGAGCCTTTAATATCTATTTTTTTAACTTTTTCATCTGAAATTTCAATCACCCTAGAGATTTTGTCTAAATAATCTAAGTATCCAACCACAATATCTTCTGCTTTTTCATTTTTTCTTAGTAAATTAAAAGTAGTAAAACCTAATATTATAACTAATACTGATAAAACACATATTGTAACTATATAACCGATCATAATTTATCTAAAATATTTTTTAAACCTTCACTCTTTATTGAACCTAAAGCTTTATTCTTAATAGCTTGTTTCTTATTCCCGTTCAATGTAAAATTATCTTTTGGCTTATCCAACCCACTCTCTCCTTTAAATTTTGGTAACCATTCTTTTTCAAATTCTACTCTTGCTGACATCATATCTGCTTGGTGAAGAATAAATGGAAGTGATGTTCTTGGTTTAGTTTCTGGCATATATGATTTCAAATATTTATCATTTGCGGGATCATATAAACCATCATGTGTTTGGATTGCAATCATTTCATTAAATGTGTACTTAATATCATGTTCTTGGAGTAAAAATAAACCTCTATCTGGAACTGATGCAAATGCAATTTGTTTATTATGCATATAATCCTCACCTAATTTATCTTTTCTCCATTTATCAGTCTGGGGGATATAAGATTCATGCTCACTATCACCCATTTTACCTAAATCATGATTAATGGCTGAAAATACTAATTCTTCAATTGTATAATTTTGTTCAGCTCCAAATTTTTTCCAGATTTTATTTATCTCTAAAGCAGCATCAACAACTCTATTAACGTGATCCACATACCCACCTGGAAATGCATTATGGTATTCTTTTTTATGGGAAGCAGGCATCATTACTATTCTGTCTGCGAATTTAGTGTAAAATTCTATTAATTTCTCCCTTCTAGGGTCTGATATGTATTTATTAATAGTATTATATAACTTTTCAAAATTATCTTGAATTTGTTCTGCTGTTAATTTCATATATTATCCGTTTCTAAGAGGGTTAGTGGTTCTATCAATTAAAGATTTTAAATCTTCTAATAATTCTTCAAGATCATTTATATTTTTTTTAAATTCATCCCTTGATGATTGTCCACTTAAATTATATTTTAAGTTTGAAATTTTCCCTTCCATTTGGGATATCCTTCTATCAATTAAATCTTTATTCATATCTTATGTTGTTTATATTGGGTGTTCCTTAACCCCTTAATACCTAAGTAACCTTATTTTCTCTAATTATCTTGTTCCCTTAAGCCCGTATCCCCAACATACGAATAAAAGAGGGCGACTCCAAATTATTTTTCAAAATGTTCACAAATATCTTCGATTTTCTTTAATAGAGCGCATCTTTCATATTGTTCTTGCTCCTCAAAGAAGTTTATACCCAGCTTTATTGTGGTCTGGAAATATTCATCATTATGTTTTTTTAGTGAAGAAATATGATCTTCATTACTAAGGTTTATTTTTTGGATGTAATGCCAGGCCCTATTGTAAGTTACCCATTCTCCAGCTTCGGACATTTCATTAGCATCTAAATCAGAATTAGCATCTTTAAACATTTTTACTATTTTTTTATTAAAGTTTAAATTATTCAAGACTAATTTTTTGTACATTCCAACAAAATATGCAGGAGATTCTTTAAAATCTATATATGACTTATCATTCCCCCCACTAATTTCTTCATTAGAGGAGAATAATGAAAATATATGATCCATGTTCTTACCCACTATTTAGATATTGATTGGGTTACTTTCATAAATGCATATTCCCACCTTTCTACAGGGGTTTTATGTTTATGTTTTTCTTGTAATGACATTTTTTTTAATTGATCATCAAATCTATTCCTAATTCCTTTATTTTCTACTTTTTGGTAGATTTCATAAAAAGTATCTTCATTATATTTCCCCATAATAAAATTATTTTGTGGTGATAAATATCAAAATTTTTCTATTTTTTCTTTAAGTTCATCAATTTGTTTACTAACTCTTTCATATTCAGCAATAAGGTTTAACCCTTCCATATTATTTGGATGGTATAACCATAAATCATCTTTCCTTGATGTTAAAAATATCAAGTTATTTATTAAATCTTCTTTTTGATTTTTCATAATTTTATAGATTTGTATAAAAATAATAATAATATTTGGGGTATCCAAGGAATTTAGAATAATATACTATTTTCCTCAAAAAATTAAAATATTACCAAATGTGATATAAACATAGGTAATTTAAATGTGTGCGATGTATGTGTAAATTGTATTGTATGCGAAATTATGCGCGACTATTGCGCGATACTAGCATAAAAGATGCATACACCATGCAAGTAATCCATTAAGTTGTAGAACTACCAAATTCCACTGTTTGCGTACTGTTGTTTGAATTAAAACACATAAAAATCCTAAAACATATAAATAAGGATTAACAGTCCATTGGGCTGCTATCAAAAATCCAACTCCCATATATCCTATTCTTGTAGAAAGTCTCTCTAAAGGGGATAGTTTTCTATCTCTAACTAAAGTTTTCAGGAAATTACCCCAAGGTTTATTTTTCCTATTAAGTATTAATTTTTTTACATGCATAGGGATAAATATATGAAAAGTAACTTCTCTTTTAAGTCTCTTAACAGATTTTAATTTATAAATACGTATATACTACCTATACATATCTTTTACCGAGGATTTGAATAGCTTCAATTGCTTCATTTAATGGGATATCAAAAAATTCCCTATTATTGCTTACTCTATAGGACTCAAGCTCTTTATGAACTTCTTTTTCAAGTTGTTCACCATTAAAGCATTGAAATGCCCATTCTAAGTCAAAGGGTAATGCAACCCCCGTAGAGGATCCAACTTGTTTAGCCCTTATATCAGGCTCGTTTTTAGTATATCCAATTTTTAAAAAGTTAGGCATAGATGGGTTTGATAAAACATATACCCATTGGTCTCCTTTACCACGATTTTTATAAATGTCTTTCCTCCTGGAGGTGTAATATGTTATTTTATCCCATCCATCATCATCTAACTCAAGTGTATAGTATCTAAGGGGGGAATTTAAATTATCTTCTTTTTGGCTGATATAATTAGATGCTTCGTTTAAGGAAATTTTAGTAATAGGCATGAGTGAGTTGTAAAAAACCCCCTTGCGGGGGTATATTAATATTATTGAGCGTATTCTAAAGCTAATTCAAATAAATCTTTATTAATTTTTTGATCTTGCTTGAAATTTTTAATTTCTCTCGCTTTTCTAACTTTGTTAGCAGTTGTGTATTCGAAATCACCACTAATGATTTTTTCTTGTACTACATTAAATACACTCCAAAGATCTTTACCTTCATCTTCTGTTCTAGTAGGTGTAAGTAATTCTTCGAAATTAATTTTAATTCTTTTTAACTCTTTATCTGTGAATCTAGTATTAAGAGCTTTTTTAGCAAACTCAACAGCTTGTTTTTCACCAATTTCTGTTTCTTTCATTTTATTCATTGATTCAACTGTTAATGGTAGTTTCTCAACCATTTCTTTGATTTTAACTTGAAGCTCTTCGAATGAATAACCCATGTGTCTCATTTTTACATCTTCAAATGTTGAAGTTGATATAACTAATCCATTTTCACAAATCATTCTAAATAAACCCGCTGTAAAGGTAAATGCATTTTTTCCATCATGGCTATTTGTAAGTAATACTTGTGGGAAAACAGTATCACCATCATCTCCATTAATAACAACATCATTATTTCTAAATATCACTAGATGTTTTTGGTAACCCTTAGTATTTTCTTTTCTAGCTTTAACTGATTTAGCATCTACTACTCCCCAACCTAATGTAGCCATATCATCTATGACTTTTGATGTTGGAATGTGTGTGTAATGTTTTGATACTTCACCTGAGGATTTATCTGAGAATATAACAGGACATAATACTTTTAATTCATTTTTACTTTTAAACTCTACATTTTCTAAATTTAACATAACTCTTATTTTTTAATTAACCGGCATTATTGCCTTATTTACCCCGTAAATATACGAACAATTCTTCGGGTATCCAAGTACTTTACCGGAAGTCTTTAATATATTTTGAATACTTCTTCTATTACTATTACTACAACAATAATAGAACTACTAATAATTAAAATATTGATCATGATATCGTTAAATCAAAAGAACCTACACCTTTTATGTAATAGGAATTAACTGCTATTGTAGCAGATGGTGTGAATATAAAAGAACCACCACTACCGTATATAGATATGGAAAATCTTCTGTTAGTTTGGTTTAAAGATCCTGATTCTATACCATTAGCGTAAGTTCCAAATGATCCTGTCATATTAGTGCCTATATAATTTCCATCTATTTTATCTGGGAATATGTCTAATATAGCGGATCGATTAGCATTGGTAAATCCTGCGGCCTGTATGTCATTTTGCGATATAGTAATAACATCCCCACTAATAAAATTACTCCCTGTCTCAACAACAATTCCTTCCTTAATCACCCCATTAACAGATGTTAATGATATAACACTTCCACTTCCTTGAGTATCTCCAACTACATCAAAAAGAAAAGTACTGTTTAGTGCTGGGACTGTTGTAGTAATATTAGGACTTGAAAATGGGAGTATCCCACCCGGAATTAAAGTTCCTACTTGTGGGTTTAATGTAGATAAGTTTTTATTCGCAATAGGATTTCCTTCTAATGTAAGATATCCAATTGGGTATGTGCCTGTTGAACCTGTATGGTTAGTGATTGTGAATGTTTTAGCACCTGTTAGTACTTCTCCTAATGATCCACTACCTTTGGTCTGAGCTGCTGTGTATGTTGCCATTTTTTATGATAAATATTGCAAGTATATACTTTTGTCGATATAAAAGATTTTTTCTTCTAAAGAGTTGCGGATCTGTGGATTTTTAAACCCTGAACCGAAACGGGTCTTCAAATATGTTTACGGTGGTGATTACGTCGTTGATCTTCTATTATGTACTTAACGTCAGTTCTTCTCCCACAATGAGGGCATGTGGGTTTTTCAATATCTTCTGCTTCGTTTATTGTCCATTCTTCATGGCATTCTTCACATTGGTAGATATATGTGTGTCTTATGAATACTTTGTGGGGCATGTTTATACATATGTGGTTTTAATATATAAATAGATATAAGTATATACAATCGATGGGTTAGAGGTGTACTCGATCAAATAATCCGTCTAAATCCTTTTTTACCACATACACGCGTCGATGGACGGCAGCAATACATGGGTATTATTTACATATATGCGCGTACGTACGCCAGCCAAATGCCACGCATTAACATATAATGCTATATAATATATTAAGTACAACCCCCTATGTTATTAATAATAGGGTACATATAAGGTGCGACAGCATAATATGCTGAATACACATAAGGTACGAACGGCAACCCCTCCACCATAATATAAAGTACGTCACACGGGATTACAACCAACAGCATAATATGCTGCGCTGGACTCACCATCACATTACCCCACCACATCCACATTTAATTGCCTAACTTTATGCTCCACCGCATTAAGAGCCATCTTATATCCTAAGTTAACAGCCATATGCATCAGAACAATATCATTAGAACCATGATTGCCATACGCAAACGCTTCTAATGCCCCCATCGATGAAGGTGTTGCAATAATTGAACGATCTAACTTACTTGCCTCTAGGGCGATATATTCATTTAACTTTTCTACATTCATAACCATTATTTTAATATTCGATGTGAATATACGAACAAGGAGTACGGTATCCAACCACTCTCGCGATTATTTTAAACCTGTTTTGGAGACATATGGCCAGTATGTTCTCATGTGGTGACGGTGAACCTCATTACAACCGTAATATACGACCTTTCCTTGCGGTATCCAAATATTTTTACATATGTGTTTGTGAATATCCATGAAAAGGCGTGAATAGCGCGCGGTTCATGAGTATATACTTCGTCGTTATGGAAGGGTTGGGGGCGCGCAATAAATGGGTTAATACATAACCCGTTTTATCCCACATAACACATCACCGTTTTGTCATATATTGTAATATTTTTATATAGGTATTCCACACGTGAATCAATGCTTGACACATTTGGCGCATAACCCTGCTGCCACACCTCGCATTATCCAGCACTATCAACGCATTTAACACATTACCTCACCCACAACATATATCACCACAATGACATAAATAAACCGCATTAAACCGCATATAAATTAATTTAAGACCACGTATTAAGGATATACGGATTCGGGTATTAAGGTATGTCGAAAAAAACCTTCGAGTTAAAGGTCCACCCGTCATTCACGTCGTTATATTCTTATTATCATTCGTCACTGGACTATCCATTTCATCTCCTCTACTCCCACTTTTTACAAGCTCCTTCTCCACATTGCCTACTGCTTTTCCTATCTTTTCATCAAACTCCTTATCATCCACTCCTTTTAGCTTCATTATACTCCTCATATCCAAGGCACCAATATTCATTAAAAACTCCTTATAATGCTTATTAAATTCTTCTTGTGTCATTATTTTACATTTAAATACTTTTTATACTTATCACTCATTTTATCATAATACTTTGTACCCAACATTGACTTATGGGCTTCATTTATCTGTTTCTTTGGGTTAATCAATATTAAAAAACAAGGAGCCAATGATCTAGCATTAAACCCATCGGCCTCTAACTTATCATTTGGATTAATACACAACGCCTTCCAATATGTTATATTTAAAGTTTTTAATAACCTATTCAAATACTTTTGATACCCCACAGTATCACTCTCCTCAATAAAATCCTTTTGAATAAACACAGCTGAATTCATACCTGACTTAACAAACCTACTCATACACATAACAAAATCACTATCCGAAGGATACTGTTTATTTAAATTAGATGCTACCTCATCAATATAGATATTATTTGATTTTCGTTCTTGTTTAGCAAACGGACATGCTGACATTCCATTATACTCTTGTCTTGGGACTTCTAAAACATTCTCTATATAGTCTAATACTTTACTTTTAGTGCTCATATTTTATAATGTTTATACAGGCTTATAGCTGCATACATAAATATTCCTATTAATAAGATTGGTGGATATAAAATTGTAGTAACAATACCCGTTGCTCCTACTATTATCCACATTAATGCTAATTCTTCTTTATTTTTCATAATTCTCTTTTTTCTCCGTGTATTATTTTTAATGTTGGGAATCTTAAACTAATCCCACCTTTATCGTTAGTCGTCTCTTCAAAATATTGTACTGTAATAATTTTACCTACTATTGAACCATCCATATATTGTAATCTTTGTTCTTGAGACCAGCCACTACCAACTTTTACTCTGTGACCTTTATGTTCAATCCATACTTGGGCTAACATTTTAATAGTTTCTGATTTACCATCTCTAACTACTTCATGATCATCAATATCAAAATCAATAACTTCATATTCAGCATCATGGAATTTTTTTACTTTAACTAAATTTTTACTACGCTTACCTTCATATCCAACGTCTTTTCTTAACATAAATCCTTCCCAATTACCATCTGCAGCCATTTGAGACCACATATCAAAATGTCTACCATCTGTAATAACTGCTTGTTCAGTATAACGTAAAATATTTGTATCATTATTATTATCTAAAAATGATCTTAGTGTGTGTAATCTATC
>Ga0209336_10000238_pt1 | contig 27904 bp, 57 predicted proteins | sample LinPmetageLP32_FD_184042 | JGI IMG/M metagenome (GOLD analysis project Ga0209336, IMG submission 184042) | Marine viral communities from the Pacific Ocean - LP-32 (SPAdes) (version 2) | ecosystem: Environmental > Aquatic > Marine > Oceanic | place: Pacific Ocean | collected 2009-08-23
TTAAAAGATTTTAAATACCCAATTCTCTGCACAATCTTCAGCATACCGTTCGCTATGAAGAACACCATCAGTTTCCATCTTTCGAGTTTGTGATAGATGTCCATGTTCATAACAATCAACATACCAAGCTGGATCGTCTTTATATCTAAAAACGGCAGCCTTTCGGCTACCGTCCCAAAATTCATGAATGACTGCTTTAGTCTTCATTAGCTAACCTCGCAAAATATGACATAGTATCGTCATCTTCACTAGGAATATTTTCAGCTGTAACTGGCTGAACTGGAGCCGGAGCTGGCTCATTCATCTGAGCAGTCTGAGCCATAGTTGGCGCACCAGCCATTATAGCTTCTTCACCAAGAACTCTACCTAATTTAGCTTTTAAATCATCATAGGTTTTATAATTCTTTGGATCAGTGAATTCAGATAAATCGTGCAATTGATTATAAAGTGCTTCTAATTTAACATCATCACCAGAGTGTAAAGGAGTTTGCGCTGCGAACTCAGATTTATCGTAGTTACGATAACCTTCAACATTTCTAATTTTAAGTTTGAAGTCTGCACCTTCCCAGAAGTCAAATGGATTGACCGCTTTTTCATCAGCGAATTCTGGTTGCATTGAATCCATAATCTTATCGAAGATCTTTTTACCAAACTTGTAAAGAAATACTTTACCTTCGTTTGCTGGATTTGATGGATCTTGTAAAACAAGCATATTGACTACATAATGTAATCTACGCTTTTGATCTCTGGCTCTATCTTTATCAGATTCAATACCTGAATTCCAAAGTTTAGAGTTAAGTTCACCGACTGGATCAGGTTGGCTAATAGATGTAAGTGAGTTTTCAATGTACCATAAACCAGTTGGTCCTTTAAATCCGTGGTCCCAATATCTAACCCATGGGAGTTCTTGACCTTCGGTTGCTGGTAAAAACCTAAGAAGAGCGTAGCCATTACCTGCTTTATCTACTGTTGGTTTCCAGATTCTTTCATCAGTGTAGTTTTTCTTTTCACCACCACCTGCTTGATCTGCTGCTTGAATAAGTTTTGAGATTTGATCTCGGTTTTGTTTTAAATTTGCAAAAGACATATATTTTCCTTATATTTGCTGAAATATGTTACTGTAATATTATACAACATACATATGTTGTTGTACACCATTATATATACGCTTAATCAGAGAATGCTGAGTCTAGCGTATTCTGTTTTGGTAAGTAGTTTAAAGCCGTTGCCTCGGCTGCTATTTTGTCTCTAATAATTGGAGAGACAAATTTCTTCATATCTTCTGGTTCAAGATCGTTCTTTTCGCAGAGATGTAATACTGCATCCATATAACTAATCTTTAATTCGCTTACTGTCTTTTCAATAATAACAGTAAATTTAGATTTAGTTAAAAATTCTTCTTCGATTGTCATTTATCAAATACCCTTAATAATATTGTATCTTTGTTAATACGTCCATTAGCTTCTTTACCTTTGGTACTTAAACCATCTAATTCTTTTTGAATTTGATTTGATGTCTTATCTAAAAGAATAGGTATAAAATCCATTGGTTTTCTTAGTTTTATTTTAATACTGGTTTCTCTATTAAAGTTTTTAATTGTAGAACCAGATATTTGGAAACCTTTCGGATGATCGGTTTGGTAGTAAGAAAGTTCTTTATATTTTGTATTGAATACAAACAAACGAACTTTACCAACAATTTGTGCTGGATTAATCGATACAATCTTAAATTCAGAATCTTCTTTCTGATATTTTATACGAGAAACTTGCTTATCAATTGAAGGTAGTTTCGGTATTTTAATTGATCTAGTAGCTTTCTTAGCTGCTTTAATTCTATCTAAATCAGCTAACATTGATTGACATTCTTTAATACGACGATTGAGTTCTGATCGTTTTAAATGAGAATAGCCTTCTACTGCTTGTTCACAGCGCTTATGATAAGCGTCTTCATAATCAAGCAACCAGCCCTCAATCACCGTACGTACTGGAATAGTGGCAGATCCACTTAGTCCATGTTTACCAAACATTTGGTAAACGTCCAGAGAAGCCTGTTCACCTTCGATCCACGAGTCTTCAAGAGAAAGGAGATCTTGCATAATCGTGTTACTGATCTTTTGTTGAAGTCGTTGTTGAGGAGAGAGTGTGATAACATTAGAGTTATCCGACTCCAACTTTTTGGCATTATATATAGCTTTGCCTTCTTCAATGAGAGGTATTATCCTTTCAAATAAATGAGACAAATAGCTTGCAGCCTTCTCGGATTCTTGTGTCTTGTTTAATTCAGCGTTATACCAAAATGCTGTAGCTGCATGATGTGTCATACAAAATTTGTAATCTGGATTTGCTAAAATATATTTAGATGGTTTAGGGAAGTTTTTCTTAACCCATGTTTTAACTTGGCTGATACAGTCTTTTTTATCAACGTTCATATGAAAATAATCTTTAACTGCGTCGAAACCTTTTTCAATTGGTGCACCATTTACACCAGTACGTGCTCTTGATCTAGCAATTTTCTTTTTTGATTTTTTACCTTTTAATGCAGCTAATCCCATTACACGCTCTCCGGCATGTTTGGAAACTTAGCTAGAATTCCGTTAACGCGATCTAAATAAGTGCAGCATAACTCTATCATAAACTCAGGATTATCTGTGCAAAAAATATCAAAAGCGTGTAAGCCTTTCAAGCCATCATACTGAAAATTATCAGTAAAGCCTTTAAGACCTTTAGTGTTCTCGAGATAATCTAAATAGTACTCGATAGCATTTCTTTCTGTGGTTATATTAAACATATATTGTCTCCTCAACTAATGTTAAATTTTTATTATACTAGTATTATACACCGATTTCACACAAATGTACATAAAAAAGTGAGCAGTATGTAAATTAAATGATTAATGTGTTAATTACTTTTTATAGAATATATGTTTACCAATAGTATTAGTTTTAATCATATCTTTAGTCCACTTAGGATTTACGTAATCTGCATGATACCATAAAGCTCCATCAACTAAGTCATCATGAGCATTAACCATAACTTGAAGTGACGACTTAACTGCCTGTTTCCAAGCGTCATGATCTGTGTTTCTTACGTCGTCAGGTTTACCATCACAATACCAGCTAAATTGACATCTATTTTTTACTGGATATTCTTTTTTAGGATCTTTCCACGATGCTCGAGTCGGTCCTTGAAAAACAACTTTGCATATTCTGTTTGGATATAAGTCAGACTCAACTCTGTTCATAACAACTTGGTTTACTGCAATCATGCCTTCATAGCTTTGATTACGAGCTTCCCAGTAAGCATTAAGTGCTAAACACATGAGTGCAGAAGCTGCAATAGACATTGTCTATGACCAGTCCTGTGCAGCGATCCACTTCTGAACTTCGCCGTATGTTGGTCGAGTATCACTAGTATGGAAATGCACACTTGCGCAACCTTCACCATCACTAGTTTCTTCTTCTATCATCCAAGTCCAATGATTATCTGGATGTAAATCAATTTGAATTCTAAATCTATCATGTAGGTATTCGTCACGCGGTCGACCACTTGCTTCTATTTTTAAATTTAAAGGTGTTTTAATAGCCATTAGTTTCTCCTCATTTGCGCGTATTGTTTAGGATCGTCTCCTCTACCGACAGGTACTGTGTTCGATTTATGTAACGTTGCGAGTCCAGTAATATAGTCTCCCGAGTAGACATTAATTTTTGTTTTACCTTGGACAGCACCAACAGTATCTGACGTTGGAATTGCACGATCAATTTTATAATTAGGAATTTTATTACCACTAGATTTTTCTTTATCTTTAAGCTGCGAAGGATGTACACCTCTCTTCATCAACCATGCATCGTGTGCAGCTTGTACTTTTTCCCATCCAGGTTTTCTTTTTTGCTTGCGCTTCTTACTATTTATACTGCTCATACCGCGTACTAAATGCATTGTCATTGTGATTCCTCGCTCCATTCGTTATACCAAAAAATAGCTGCAGATGCAATTCGTGTAGGATATGATTGTAATCCATAACCTGTACCAGCTTTAAGCGATTCTTTATCAACTAATTCTTTATGATAATGAGTAACATCATCAAACTTTTCGTAAAGCTTATTGCATAGTAAATCATAATCCATATCTGTTAGAACATTCATATCTTGCTTATAGTACAGATAAGATGAAGTCAAATAATAAGTAAGTAATTGATTTGGCTTCAACTCATTTATATTAGGATAAGCTGACATATTAATTCCAACCTTCAGCTGATTCATATTCTTTTTGGTCGCGGCATTTGTCACCATAGTGTTCATCAAGATATTTAGGAGCGTCTGTCCACGCATTGATGTTATCATCACCGGCAAATTTATCCATGAATGAGGTTTCATCTCTTTTAACAGAGGCGTTTTTCCCCATCTTTTTGTTGAACTTTTTAGTAACTTTTCTTAAAGCTTCCATACGTTCTTCAGCAGACATGTCTTTTGTGATGATAATTTTTGATTTTGATTTCATATTTTTTTTCCTATTTTCATTTTAATAAGTATATTATACCATGATTTTAAACAATTGTACATAAAAAAGTGAGCAGATTTCAAACTAAATGATGAACTTGTTAATTGAATTTGGCCTGCCTTGGAAGACTCGAACTCCCGACCTCTGGTTTCGTAGACCAGCGCTCTATCCAGCTGAGCTAAAGGCAGTTGTAAATGTTTCTCCAGATCCGATAAGAAAAATGAAAGGAAAAATGGATCTGGAGAATTTCTAAGCATTAACTATAATCTTTAAAGTTTTTGCTATCTTCGTTATCGTCAAAACCTATAGTATAAGCGATAATTTCTTTTTCAGTCATCTCTGACTTTTCAATTCGTAAACCTTTATTTGTACCTTCAGGCCAATGATGTGGATCGAACGGTCTTTGATAATAGCTATCTGCGCCACCTCTATCGTATGGTGAACCGTTTTCCATAGAAAAGTTAATATCGTAATCTTTTTCTTTCATAATATATCTCATTGAGAAATCTCCATCAAATTCCAATCATCTAAAGAATCCTGCATAAACTCAACTGGATCTCCGTCTCTACCTTTTTGAGTATCATAAGGCATAGTAGAATTCGAGAAAAATTCAAATAACTGAAGATATAATTCAGTACCATAAATCTTCATAAGATCACCAGACTCTTGCATTATTTTAGCATCTTCTGGAAACGTTGCTAATATGTCCATTGCCATTTGTTTATCGCTAATCCACATTATTTTGCACTCCAACCAATATTGTTATAAGCCCAATCATTTCCTTTATCTTCGACGATTGCCATAACAGCGTTTTCTCTTGGAAGAGTGTCCATCTCATTTAGTTTCTTTTGAGCCCACTTGTACCTGTCGCCAAGGATTGCGAGTAAGACAACTTCAGTATCTATAGCATCTTGTTTGTACATACCGGTCATATCTTCTTTGATAGCCCATTTTGCCTTTGACTGTTTTTCTAAATCTTTAATTAGCTTTTTTAAATTTTTCATTTTGTTTTCCTTTATCATTTTAATAAGTATATTATATCATGTTTCTTATCATTTGTAAACAAAAAAGTGAGCAGTACGTCACTTTTTTTTTGTTTAATTTTGATTTAAAAAATGTGTTAAAGCCGTAATGGATGTTGGAGTAGCAGAAACCGTTATATTTGGATTTCCCCCAGCAGGACCGATTGGTGTGGATGAGATGAGAGTTAAATGAAATTCGTTTAAAACCGTTAAGAAATCAGTGATTGATATATCAGATGGTATGTCAAAGTTGTGATTTATTTTTGTAGAATTTTTCATATTTTATTTTCCTTTATCATTTTAATAAGTATATTATACCATGCTTTTTCACAAATGTAAACAAAAAAGTGAGCAAAAACGAAATTAAATGATGAACTTGTTAAACATATCTTTATCATTCGTGAAAATAGTTGTGTACAGTTCGCACTAGATATGGTATAATAATAGTATTATTGTTGAGGAGCGGAGGTATATTCTTTTTGATAATGTGTGAAGTAAATGGAAGACATCCATCTTTGTCTCAAAAAGAAATTTTAGAGGTTTTTTTCTGGGGAGTATCTCAGCTTATGCCTCGAAAAGAAAACCTTGACGTAAGAATTGACATATATAATATTGATGATAACGTAACAGGATATCATTGTAAAACCGATATTCATGAGATTGAAATCGAAAAGGATCAGAATATATCTGATTTTATTACTGCTCTCTTTCATGAATTAGTACATGTACGACAAACAGAACGTCGTATCTTTTCTGATCAGTCTATTGCATACTACGATAGACCAACAGAAATCGAAGCATACCAACTACAAGAGGAACTCTATATCAAATGGAAGAAGAATTTTCAATCGACAAGACAATAGCACCAGGCATTCCGCTTAAAATCTATAAAAAAGAAATGAAAGAAATGCAAAGAGAAGTTAACTATCTGAGAAAAAGAGTTACAGATCTTACCTATGAATTAGATAAACATCGGAATGAAGTGGTGAGATCAACTCAATATCTTGAAGATTCAATCAATGATTTACAATATGAATTTGATTTGAAAGACAATTAATGTATAGATCTTTAACACCAGGCGAAAAAGAAGTATGTCAATATATCGTAGAGAGATTTGATAACTATTCAGTAACTGAGAATCAAACAATCAAAGACTGGGTAGAAAAAACAAAAAAGAAACTTGATGCAGATAACATAGCAAGAATCATAGAAGAACGAGACTGTTGATGCAAACACAAGATCACGTTATGGTTGGAGTTACTAGCCTTATGATATTCATATGTTATAAGATGATGTTCGCGTTTCCCTTTATCGCAGTATTGATGCTTTGGTTTAATATGAGAACGTTCAATCGATACTGCATGCAACGAAAGAATGGACTCAGATAATAATACTTTTCATTCGTATTTTATAGATATAGATGTAACGGCGCGAGAGAAACTTTTCGAATTTATCGGTGGTAATTCTGACTCACCTCTGGAAATGACTGAAAAATAGCTAGGGGTCTAGCCGGCCGGTAACACACACCACTGCGATTCTCTAATATAAACCGGTGTCCCTCTGTGAGTCGCTCGTGACTAGAGATCCTGTCCTAAGGTGTCAAAGTTTACGTCCTCAGGTTTGTCCGTTCCGTCGTCTCTCTTATACACACGAGCCTCTACGTTCTTTTGAATTTTTACTTTAAATTTATCGTGATGGTAGTGGAAGACAAAGTTCACATTCGGAAATTCCAAAAACATTTTCTCCCAGATTGGTCTCCAATTACTTGAGAGACGTTGTGAATTCATTAATCCCCTATCGCTACTGAGTACCAAATCTGTGAATGAATTCATATTGAAGTCGAATATACTATCGAATCCGTATAGGTGTACCGTATCAGCTTTTAACCGGTTACATGCATAATGAGTGGCCATATGACCACAGTTCCAATTGGTATATCCTTGTCCTTTACCTTCTCCTTTTTGAGGATCCCACGTGTATCGAGGGAGGTCGATATAGAACTCTCGTATCTGTGGTGCTTTTGCCATATAGAAGTTAGGACGGTCTCCCATCCATCTCTGCGGTCTGTAACCGAGTACCCAGTTTCCTGGGATAGCGAGGCCATTTGAGTAGTCACCATTGTGATATTTAGTTAACGCGTCCATCATCTTGAAGTCTACCATGACTGTAGCCCACTTATCTGGTATCTCAAATGGTATTTGATTACATGTTAATTTGAGTCCTATCCTTTTTTCTTTCAGGTATAGACTACTTGAATCTCCATTCCCTATGACATGTACTGTTCTAGGCATCCATCATTCCTTTTATCCTATCCTTACCTTTTTGTCCTGTCCAGTGTATGATACGAGCTGTTGTAGGAGGTTGGTTATCGGTTTCTATCTGTAGTCTTAACCAATTGTATTCGTTTGGTAATTCATTAATGTATGTTATTTGTGTAATAGGATTCAGGTTTGCTGTTAATGTTTCTTGATCTCCTACTTCATTTGTATGTTGACACCAATCTGACCACATACCAAGGATGAGAGGTTTGTTTATGACTCCGACCACACCTGAATTGAATTGTACTCCTCCACGTCTCTTCTTCCATGGTTTATCCTCTACCATATTGAGTTTGTTTGGTACAAGAAGATCAAACATATTACCAATATTGTTCATGATCTGACAATCAGTATCGAGCCATATTGTTTGTATTGATGGTGAATGATAGATTGCAGATGGTTTCTTGAACCAACCTTGATGTTTTATCTTTGTCAGATCAAGTATTGCATGTACGTGATCTTGTACGATTGATCGATCGGATATCCCAAAGTCTGCGAACAGGAGTGGTATTGAACAATATTTCTTGTAATTCTCAAAGAACCAAGGTAACATCCATTCAGTCTTGTTATCACATCCTGTTATGAATGCTTTACCATAGGATTTTGTATTTTTCATTGTATTGATGCTTTGCATAGCACCCCATTTCTCTTTGTATTGTTGTAAAAGTGTCTTTGACTTCGATTGGCCATGGATAGTATTCATTCACGAATCCAAACCTCTGACTATGAATGTACAAATCAGTTGGTCCGGCTTCAAATGTTGCGTTGAGTATGAGTTGTTCTGCTGCTGTTGGTGTTATCTTATATGCATGTGCACCTGGAAGATATGGTTTACTGAACATCTTTGATTCACCAACAAAGTTTGGTATTTGCCAATCACCATAACTTGGTTTGCCAAAGTTCACGACATGTCCTTGTGATACTAACGGTAACTTATCAACAAAGACTGCATCATGTTCCAATACAAGTATCGGTTGTTGTAGTTTCAGACAATGTTGCCATAATGTATAATGTGATGAGAAAGCTGCCATACAGTTCTCAAGTCGACTGTATTCTTCATGAAAGTATCGATCTGGTATTGATCGTTGTTCGAACCATTTGTGTATGTCAACAGTCCTTGGTGAGTTTGCTTTCCACATCTCAACCAGTTGTCCATACTTCTTACCTGTTTCAATACACCTTTCGGCTGATTTGACCGACTCAGGATTCTCAAATATTGTAATGACAAATGCTTTCATAATGATGTTGTACTTCCTAACCCTTGTACATATGTATAATACTTCTTTGATTGACCAAGACGACTTACCAATTGACGACACATGAGTGCATCATTTGGCCATGCACCATATTGTTCAGTGATAGACACCATCTCTCGTGCTCCTCGTGGTTTGATGTGATAACTACTATTGCCCGCAATTCCCTGAGGGACCATATGTTGATCAATAATTGGTGCTCGTACTATATTTCCTTCTGATTCTTGTACTTTTTCATGATATAGACTTGCTAACCTTGTTGCACGACTTGGATCATTCAATCCGATAATATCGTAATAAGACTTATTGAATTGATCAAGTGGTAGTTCTGAGTTGTTGAAGTAACAAGCATCGTGTTCATGTATGATAATTGGCTCATCGAGTTCAATACAACGTTTCCATAACAGATAATGACTTAAGAAACACGCAATCCTTTTATTTGGTTCTTTTGTAGGATATGCACGTTTAATAAGACCTGATTTTAGGTCCATTTCTTCACCAGACCATGGATATTTCCACTCAATTTTATGTGTCCTTGACAACACGGAAACACGTTTCGGGACCACTGCGTCAAATCTGTGCACATGTGCATTTTGAGGTATTGTTGACTCAAGGTGTGCATAACCCTTTTCAGACTGTGGATCACCTTTGAGTGTAATGACATACAAACGTATGCTCATTAGACTATACCTTTCATAGCAAGTTCATTGTAGTTGTCCATTTTGTCACGTTTAGGACCTTGAGGTGTTATTTTTGTACGTACGTGTATGAATCCTGCATTTTCAGGATGAGGTAGAAAAGAACACTGACACCATTTACGATCAAGATACTGCTCAGGATTGTGCCAAATACCTGACAACATAGCTAATGTGTGCATAATACCTTCATCTTCAAATTGATATGCTTTATTGTACGGCAACATCCATGACTCGTCACCACCAAGATGTCGTCTAAGTTTTTGTCTTAATGGTCTATCCATAAGATAGATTGCACCACCCCAATATGCGTGTTTAGCAGATGAAAACATTGGTGCATGGTGTGTAATTTTACGATGTAACATTCCTTGAGTTTCAGCGTAGAGTCCGACACCAGTCAAACCAAATATATTTTGATGCATACCTCGAGGTGCAAACATGTCGATATCTACCATAAGAACTTTATCATACTTATCAAACTCTTCGTCTAACATGTATACCTTTTGACATGCACCTGTTAAATGTCGTCGAAATGGTCTACCAGTGATAAGTTTATAATCAGCATTATGTTCCTTTGCATACTTTTTTATGTTATCCATTGATAATTTATCTAAAGGTCTTAATTCACCATCAAAGTGTTGTAATACTATATTCATTTTTTTTTCATTACCACGAATCCAACATTATTTTGATTACGAATTAAAACAGACCAACCATTATCTGCACCCCAATTTGATAAACACCAGTAGAGTTGATCATCAGGTAAATGCGTATCATGCGCAACTATGTATTGTTTTACAAATTGTCCATGACGTTCTAATTCTTTTTGCATATGAAAAGACTTATGCATACTATCAATGACTAACATATCTGTTGCATAACCAAGTGATTCAATACTTGTTGAGTCGACCTCTTTCATCTTTAATACTTTTTTATTCTCTTTTGCATAAGATTCTGCTATTGGTTTAAGATATGCATTATATTTTTCTAGATTATTATCAACACCTTCGACATATTTAATCGTAGGTTGTAAAAGCGCATTTGCAAGTGTACCACCTTGATGGACACCTAATTCTTTATATGATTTACAATCTTTAGCTAATTTGTTGATTGTATCATGCATTGCACAATAATGCTCTCCATGTGCTTCTTCTTGTTGTTTTCGTATAGACTCTGCAAACTCATTAAGAGTTTTGACGTCATCTAATTTTGAATTAATCATGTGTTTATCCTATTTAATTCAGCTAACAATGGATTCGTCGATGTTACTGGATCATTTGGCCATTCTTTATTTACAGGTAATTTCCATTGTGCTATAGGTTTATTTACCACATCGTTAAGTGCAGACTCTGGCCAATCATCAGCAGTTCTAAACATAACGTGCACAAGTTTAGGATCGTCACCACGATTATCACCGATCGTTGCATTTGGATGTGATCCTACTTTATGCATATAACAATTCCAATTATTTGGCATAGGCGCAAATACAAAATCAGGCCAATGCATCATTGCAGAGAAATAGTCTTGAAAGAGTTTATAGAATCTCGGAAATGCACCCATTTGATCAACATATTCTTGAAATGTAGGCCATTCCTTTTTAATTCTTTGTAAACCAAACTTTGATATAACTACAACACCAGTATTAAATACTATTGGTCTATTTTCTTTATCAACTGAATATTCGATATTCCATACATTTTTCAAGTGTTGAGTCCATTTTATATCATTTGCATTCGTAATACCTGCAACATTGTAAATCTGTCTAAAGTATGGTTGTTTCGGCTCTGTGCAAATACATGCATCTTCGCCGTCTAACATAAACATATCGTCAGTCAGTCCTTCAGTTGGAAATACATCAACATCAACTAATGCAACATTATCGTATACGTCGAATGACGGATCAACTAATGGATTTGCAGGTTCGTAATAAATTGGTACATTGACAGTCTTTGATGCAATCTGAATATTATGGTCAAATCGGTATTCTGCACCAATTCTATCTGCGTATTCTTTCATTAATCGCGTACTATATACGACACCTGGTTTTAAATCACCTTGCCAATATTGATAAATTATATTCTTAGCCATTATGTTTCTCCAAAAACTTATTTGCTGTGTTTAGTGCTGAATTAATTGCTTGATGCATATCTATATAGACATACATTCCACATCGTCCAATAAATGTCATTTTATTGTTTTGCTCAGCAAGCATTTCTTTATATTGTTCGTATATTTTTCTATTTTTACCGTCGATATCTTTAACTGGATAATATCTCTCGAGATTGTTTTGAGTATAGTCACATGGTTCTTCATATGTAACAGTTGTATATGCGTCATTTGTACCATGCTCTGGCATATTTTTCCATTCAGTTACTCGAGTATATGGACCGTCGTGTGTAAAATTAACTGTTGTTGCTGGTAAAACTTTTGGCAATGGTAAATTTACTGTGTGAAATTTAATTGATCGATATGGTAATGGACCACGTTGTAGTTTAAAATAAACATCGATTGGCATCGAATTAAAGATATGATCGTATGAATCTTCCATCCATGAATTAAAACCTGTATTTAATTTAACTTCAATACCATCTAAAATTTGTTCAAAGACTGCTGTATATCCATCTTTTGGTAATATTTGATATTCATCATTAGGGAAATATAAATCGTTATCATCTTCTTTTACTGGCACTCGTTTAATAACCGACGGATCAAGTTCTTCTAATTCTTTTCCCCACATTTTTCGAGTATATGGTCTAAATATTGTATCAATAATATTGTCTTTACCAATAACGTCTAGAGTCTCTTTATTTGCTGGAAATGGCACATACGTGCCATCTTTTAATATTGCTTTTGCTTTATGCTGGTATGGTACCCATTCACCAAATTGAGTTATCCAATCATACACAGTTTTATTATTCGTATGAAATAAGTGCGGTCCATATTTGTGTACTCTAATGCCATGTTCATTTGTATAATCATATGCATTACCGCCAATGTGATCTCTTTCGTCAATAACTAATACATCATGACCTGCTTTATGCATTTGGTGTGCAATAACTGCACCACTAAAACCAGCACCAATTACTAATATTCTCAAAGAATTTCCTCCAATTTATAAAAATACTCATGATCCAAATCATCAGGATCTCCAATCCAATCTTTTGGTTTAGATTGGAGTTCAATCATTCCGCGATATGTAGGAATAGATTCGATAGGACATTTAAGAACAGGTCCATCATTTTCGTTATTATTAATAGCATTAACATGAAGATTTTTTAAATCTTTAGGATATACAAACTTAGGTCCTGCAGTAATATAAAACTGGCATTCTTGATGTTTATACATCAATGGACACCATGCTCTATTAAAATATTTTTGATTTCCTAAGAATGTAGAAATTATGACCATGGTTTTTGCGCCTCCACAACTGCTGAATGTAATGCTCTTATTTTACCTTGAGTATCTATGTTTGTAAAATCTAACATTCTACTTTCTTGATACTTATGCTTTTTTACCATAATAAATCCTAATTCTTTAAGAGTTTCAATAAGTTCTGATTCATACCATACGTACAAATGTTCGCCATTTTGCCATAATAAGCCATGCGCGCATTGTTCTCTAATAGATTTATCTCTGTGTTCTTTAGGGCAGAAACCATGCTTTACTACATAAAAATTATGATAGTGTGCACAAAACATTTCTTGGTCTGATGTTAGTTTTTGGTTTGATAAGAGTTTATCGATAAACTCGTGTGGAGGCCAGATAGTGCGTATTGTTCCGCCTGGCTTAAGTATTCTATACATTTCTTTGAAAAAAGCCATGCCTTCATCGGCAGTCAGGTGTTCGATAAAGTGTTCACTATATGCACCATCATACGTATTATCCCAAACACCTCGCATTGGAAGTTGCCTGAAATCATACTTTTCTACACCTTTTGATGGATCAGCGGTATCTCTATAAGCGTCCCAATTAAGTCCTCGTTTTGCACCAGCTGCAATCTCTAGATATCTGGCCATTTTTCATTCCTTCCCATAATTTAGGTATATCAAATTTTGATCTGGCCAAAAAATGATTTATTTTACCATCAGGTTTTCCGTTAACCCACTGGTATGGCATCCTGTTCCAATGCGTATTTAATTCATAAACATTAAAAACTGGTTGACTCAGTTGAAGATTTACATACATTTGTTCTGTATATCTAGTATGTATAACATAGTTATCAACTGATGTAAAGTTTTCATATGCCTTTGCACGACCTTCTTTAGTCCACAACTGCACACCACCATTAAGATATCTAAATCTTTCTTTTGGATACATTATAGACTTTGGAAACATCCAATCTTTGCCCCATACTTGTTTACCATATGCAATAATGCCACGTTGCCATTGTGGAACATCCATTACACGTTTCATCCAACCTGCAGGTCCACCAGTATGTACACCTAATTCGTGCACCATAGCAACGTCTGCTTTTTGGTCAATGCTTTCAAATATGTTATTGTTTGTATTGATAAGCATATCCAAATCTAGTGTAAGGATATTGTCGTACTCTTCATATTGAGGATCGTAAAAAATACGCAATGAATCAAGACGTGGATCTAAGTGTTTAAAATATCTATCGTTAGCAAGTTTGTAAGATGCGCCACAATAATTGGCGTACATTTGTGCACACTCTGATCCAGCTTTAGCCCAATCTGGTAATTCCATTCCACCTAAATCCGCATCGAAAGATTCATACGGAATATAATATTGCAATAACAAATTTTTCATAATAAATTATTTACATAGATCCTCGTATTTTGTGGTATGTACACGGTGTTGCGCTAAATCTCTGCCTAAATATCCAACGGTCTTTTTCTTAGATTTCTCTTCTTGCTGCTTTAAAAAATTAATCCACTTGTTTATTAGCCATTTCATTTTTTCGCTCCACTTCCATTATCACTATATTTTTTACTATACGCACTTGCACCAAAGAATGCTGCTACTAAACCTGCAATTGCTACAAAATATGTAGGTGCAATATCTGCAATCAATGATGCAGCTTTTTCATAGCCTAACATTGCAGTGATAAGTATGCCACTTGGATAAAGTAGCATTCCTGCTAAAGCAAACCAAGCCATTTTTCTAATTTGGTCTTCTTTTGCATCTTCGTTTGCAAACCTAGCTTGCCTATGATCAAATTCAGCTATCTCTTTAGCCCTTGCCATTTCGTCATCTGTAATAATGCCATCTCCGTCAGCATCGAGTTCATTGAATATCGATCCCGCTTCTAGTGTCTTTTGTGCAGCCATTATAGTACTCCCTAATGCTTTGTGCAATTTGTGTTGCTCTAACAAAACCATTACGAAGCGAGTTTGACCTTTGGCCATTCTCTAAAAACCAATCTATACTATCTATATCAGATGCATGCCGATAAGGTTCAGGTATATTAAAATCATTAGTTATTTCTTCAAATTCAGCTCTATTGTTTAGTACTACTATAAGTGACATTCAATCTCCTTTGTCATATGTTTTTTATCCAATCGATAGCGTTTGTTGCTAAATCAGCAACTATGTCTGGTTGATAATACCCTATAGCAATACCAACAATGAAACCTAAAATCAAATTAGCCATTATTTAGATACCATACAGTTAGCAGGTAATCCTTCGGTTGTACATGGATCTTCTGTAAAGCCAACTAAAGCAAAACAACCTAAAATAATAATACCGAATAAAAACATTTTCATAATATAAACTTCCTTTCAAAAAGTGAGGTGGAGGGCTCTCTAACACATCGCTATCTCTATAGGTATACCCTCCGTGAGAGATAGCGGGTACATTTTATTTTAGATTATGGTTCCTTGAGTCGTACCAGACTTGTAAACCTCTGAGACTGTCGATCTTATTATTGATCTCCCTTATTCAGTCTCTCAATCTTTACTTTCGCTATAACATTTTGTTTTCCTTTATCATTTTAATAAGTATATTATACCATACTTTTACAGCTTTGTACACAACTTTTTTCATTTAAAGTGAATTAATTTTATCATCAATTAATTTTAGTGCTTCATCTAAATTTGAAATAGTTTTATAATCGTGATCATCTTCATCGTTCCATACGATATCGCCTAAATCTGTTAATGACTCTCTGATTTTTTTTAATTCATCTATACTAAACATTATGCAATCTCCTGTGATAACTTTTGAACCATTGTATACTTATTAGCAAGATTCTTTATGATCTTCATATTGTAATCTTCTCTTAAGGTTTCTCTTCTAATAGCTTCAGGAAGAGTTCTTAGTAAAAGTTGAATTTTAATTGAAGGTTTATTAGATTTAAGGATTAAAGCCTTAAGTGATGAGGTTGAGATTGGTTTTGACATATTTTCATTTTCCTTTTATCATTTTAATAAGTATATTATATCATGTTTCTTCTCATTTGTAAACAAAAAAGTGAGCAGATTTCAAATTAAATGATGAACTTGTTAATTAATGAAATAGTTGCCTACGATTATATTCATCACGAGTTTCAATCAGCTTATCGATCCAGGAATCGCGTGTTTCTTTGTACATAACAGGATGAAAGTCATCTACATCCATAACAATACGAGTTTGCTGGATAGCCATACCAGTACGTTCTTCCCACATGACAGCGTAAGCTGCAAGCTGCATAAAATAATTACTAATATGAGCTTTTTTCTTAGGACGACGTGAAGTCTTCCAATCAACGATTGTAGGTACTCCATCCCATTCAACAACAGCATCACATGTGCCAGCTAGTTTTAGATGGTCAGAATATAATGGTACTTCTTGAGCATAGACTTTAGTTACATGTTTATCTAAGAGAGGACGTAGATTTTCTAGAGATTGTACTACGTGAGGTAAGAAATCTGCACGACATTCAGTATCATTTTGTAAATACTTTTCAATCAGTGAATGAACTTCAGTGCCACGCTTTGCAGCACGGCTACCGATACGATTAGCTTCTTCTTCACCAACACGTTTACGCCATTTGGCAATAGACTCTTCACTTAAGATAGAGAGTATAGTAGTAACACTAGGATAAGCATTACCGTCGAGGGTAAGGTAACGCCTGCCGTCAGGACTATCTGTCCGATCAAGTGTTTCGTATCCCATATCAATTTTTTCATGGATAAAGTCCATTGTTGTATTCCTTCTTTAATTATATAATATATTATTATACCATACTTTTCACAAAAAGTAAACAATTAAGTTCCTTTTTTATTCGGTGGTCCATTTTCATCAAGTTGTGATTTAATATCAAAATTAACTCCTTGACCTAAAGCAATAATGCATGCTTCTTCGAAACTAGTAAATTCTACAAAATACCAGTATTCAGTTTGAGTATTATAATAAATTATGTACGGTACAGCTGACAAAAAATTGCCTTGGCTGTTTTTGATGTTGCCAATCATTTGCATCAATGGCACCACATCTTCATCTTCTAGTAGATCCATCACTTCAGGCGGTGACGCGCACTGTATTGGCTTTTGTTTCCACTCTGGACCAGCAGAAGCAATCATTGCCCATAATACTATTGATAAGCCGAACATCCAACCGGCCAATTGTAAATCAAATTTTCTCATTTTAACCCCATCATTTCTTTTGTCATTATGTAATCACGAACAATTCCAGAACGAACAATATCGCCCCATCCAAACTGAACCATTGAGAAACTGCTCATTCTTTCTATAATGTTTAAGAATTTCATAAGACCATCTTTTTCTCCATCTGATTTAAAATCAGACTGAAGGTAATCTCCAGCAAATATAATTCTGCAATTTTCTCCGACTCGAGTCATAATAGAATCAAGTTCATGAAAGTTTAAGTTTTGCATTTCGTCAACAACAATGATAGCACGATCAAATGTTTTACCTCGTATGTATGATGTTGTTTCGAACTGTATCTGATGGCTATTTATCATTTTATTATAGGCTGCATTTCCTTCGAATAACTCATCACAAATCATTCTGTAAGGTGTTTCAAATACAGCTGTTTTTTCTTCTAATTTGCCGGGCAGATAACCTATCTCTCTAACAGATACAATAGATCTTACAATAATAATTTTATCGTACTCTGGTTCATTTAGCATTTCGTCAAGCGCGAGATATAACGCGACAAAAGTCTTACCTGTTCCGGCAGACCCTGCTAAAATTAAATTTTCGCCTTCATCCCACAATTTAAACACTTTATCTTGATTTTCTGTTTGCGGTTCTATTTGATAAAGATCGTTTGAAGATATTTTTACTTTACTCATGAGTTGTCAATCGTATTTCCAGGATATTTCTTTTTAAGCGATTTTAAATGGCTACGAAAATCTCCATCAGTTCTGCTCATAACACTACCATGAATAGTAATAAACTTATTTGGTTTAAACACACGCTGAAGATTTGTATCTTCAAGAATATTCTGTAGTTCGTCATATTTAACGTCTACATCGTATTCTTCATTTGTTTCTTTATTTAGAATTGTGTAGACTGGCATTTATTTCTTCCTCTAACTCTTCGATTCGACTTTGCAATGTACTTATAGTTGTATGAATATGCCCTGTGTCATGAGGTTGTATACGACTTTTTAATACCTCAATTTCATGTGTTAATATTTTATATTTTTCAAAAGGTGTTATTGTATTAGACATTATGAAACCATTCTGGTTGTTCACGTTTTGTCCAGTTCATTTTAAAACGTGATTGTTTAGTTTGATAGAAAAGACGGTATGATTGAACTGGATCGCCTTGAACCATGCATTCAGGATTTGCCTGCATTGCTAGCTTAAATGGAGTTAATCTACCTTGTGGAATATTGTCAGGTAGAGACCACAATGGTGATTTAAGAAAACTAGTTTTATGAATCTTTCCATACCTATATGTATATTCTTCGCATAGAGCATCGAAATGCTGCCAATGCCATTTGTAATTATCTGATGATTCCATCGTCCATACAGTACATGGATGACCGCGATGTACAGCTTTGTAGATCATTTGATCCATTTCTGGATCTTCAAGAAGACGATATTGCTTTTGCATAGTTTTGCCAGATTTTGATGGACCAATTTCCACTGTGCCATCGAGAAGACGATGTGCAGTAGACAGCATTTGAGCTGATTCGATAATCATTTTAACAACATGTTTGTCGCACTGCATTTGAGCAGCAACTGTTGGATCGTCGTGTAATATAAATAAATTCATAAATAAAAAAACCTCCTGTTTTATAATATAGTATAATTATACCATAAAACAAGAGGAATGTAAACAATTAAATGACTGCAGCTATCCTTTCTTCAATAAATAATTTCTTCTTCAAAAGTATTTTAACTCGATTTAAGTCTCCTCTTTTTTTGACTTTGTTTATGTACGTGTCTAAAGTAGAGATATCGTTTTTAAGTCTTTCGAGCTGTGATGCTGGCATAAAGTCGTCTCCGTGTTGACGAAATTAATCAGTTAGTAGTTTTGGAAAAGCCTCCTCAATTACTGGCCGAGTAATCCCGTTAGGTTTATCTTTATTAATCATATTAATGACGAGCGTAGCGTCCTCAGGGTGAATACCCTCTATCAAACCTAGGAATATACTTTCGCGTTTTACAGGAGTTAAGCGGTTAGATTCGCGTAGTCCTTTCACGAAGTATACAAAATTCTTATGTTCTTTGAGTAAATTAGTTGGAGCATCGTGGCTTTGGCATGGTGTATATGGTGGTTGTCCACCAGGAAGATTCCATTTAATATTTGAATCAAATGTTCCTCTTATAATATCTTTTAAAGCCCAGCTTTCATGCTTTTTTAAAAGCTCTACTTTTTTATCTTTAGTTCGAGCTTTTCTTACTAAGTCAATCACTTCAAATACGTTCAACATAAATCTATTTATCCTTTTAAATGTTTAGAGTGAATTTTACATCCTATAAATTCGTTATAATACATATCTGATAATAATACATTATTCTCGAATTGTAGTTTAGCTTCATAGTAAGACATTTCACCTTTTGTCTTACACAGCCTTAATATTTCTCTTTTGTAATTACTTTTCCCTTTGGACTCAACGAGAAATTGAACTTCTTTACTTGATCCATAATATTCTTGCCAGTCAGATTCGACTTTGGTGCGTATCTTTCGAGCTCTTTTACTATTTTTTGGTAATATCTTAGGCCGCCAAAAGTTCTTTTTACCGATATATTTTTTGTCAGTATCCAGTTCTGTGATGACATAGACAAATCCTTGGTAATCACTGGGAGTTTCGTTAAATAGTTGTTCATTGTATATCCACATGTAGATATATATTACTCATCTTCGTCCCACTCTAGAGGTTCTTCACGTTTAAAGACTTCAAGATTTTGTCCACCACAGAATGGACAATACGAAGGAATATCTTCAGAGCAAATAATTATTACTTCGTCGTCACATTCAAAACACTCAAGTTTGTACTTATTCATTAGCGATTCCTCTTAAGATTTCTTTTTTTCTTTCATCAGTAGCACTTAGCCATTCGCTGATTTCATCTAGAGTTCTATGACAGCCTATGCATTTATCATCTACTATCGTACAAATTTGAATACACGGTGATTCAACTTTCATTAAAAGTCTATTTCACATGCTCCGCCAGCACAAGCTGCTGCAGCTAAAGTATCAACATCAGTATATTTTTTTTCTGTTAATCCAGTATTCCACTCAATAGGTTTTAAGTTAGCTTGAATCTTATTCCACTTATGTAGTAAATAAGCGTCTTTTAAACAATGTTCAGCTTTCTTAACGCTACCTTTTAAGTAATTTTCAGAAAAGTTTTTAAATCTACGATTCCAATCTGCACGTGCTGAATTTTCATTACATTCTAATGATAGGTCTAAACCATAACCTTGAGCAGTTGAACAAGCATCCCACAAATTATTGTATACTTTTAATGCATCAACAACAAGACCTGATGCAAAGATTGCTGCTTCATCGTATTCTTTGACCATTTGTTTTGCATTAATAACTGCAGTGTTTGGAGCTTGATTGTAGTCTTTATCTCCACTCATTGACAAAAATGAAATACCTGAAAATGAGTATCTATTTTTAAATACGTATTTTTCTACTTCTGCCCAATCATCAACAATAATAGTATTTGATACATTGTGACGAATACCTTCATCTGCGCAAAGTTCTTCGTTTGTACCAGCAACAACCCAATGTTTCTGAGCTAATTTTATTTTTTCTAAATGAGTGACACCAAGTAACTCATCTTTCATTAATGAACCTTTATGTGGAATAATTGGAAACGACACTACAACATCAGTTCCAGCTGCAGACCAAACTGATTCTTCAACCATGTATGGATTTGATTTCATAATAGCTTGAGTAATCTCAGACTCTTTATTCATCTGCACATTTCTAATATAAGTCGGTGAATGTTCAGCATGTATTCCAGACGCTGTTTGAAGTAAAACTGACGCATTTCCTGAAGGCTTAACACATGTTGTTCTAGCAGCAGGATTGATTCCAATAATTTTAGCAACTTCTCTGTTGACTTCTTTTACAATTTTAGCTCCCTTTTCAAGGACTTTAGCGTTAAATAAAACTTCAGGTTGATTCATCCATCCAGTAATAGACACTCCAAGTAAAGCTTCTCTATCAAAAATCTTTTTTGATGTTTCACCTAAGAATTTAAAATCTGTATATCCAGCTTGTACTGTACCAAGAATCGCTCCAGCACGACAAGCTTTATAAAAGTCTTCTTCTGTCTTGCACATTCCACCATTAATTTCAGTAAGGTTACAACCTTGCCAACCTGACTTACCATTAATTTGTGGAAACATTCCAATTTCAACACATGGATTTGTTGTATGTTCAGTAGACTCTACAAACACAAAACCAGGTTCACCAAATGATTTAACAGACTCCATAAGTTTAGCGAATTCTTCTTTCTTTGCTTCGTCACGCACAATCACAGCTGAATTATTTGATCTACCACGTTGTGGATTATCAATAAACCAATTGCCTGTTTTTGCAGTCATCATTTCTTCGTCATCAGGCGAAAACAAACAAATCGTTGCTGAACGTCTTACACCACCAGATAATACTGCATCAGCAGCATGCATAGTAATATCATAAACATTGATTGGTTTAATTGCAACTGGTGCTTTTTGATCAATCACAATTGATTGTAGCATGTGTTCAATCTTATCTAATGATTTACGTAAACCTTCTGGGCCAGGAGCTTTAAATCCACCAGAAATCTTTGCGCCTTTTGGCCGAATTTGAGTGAGATCAAAGAATACTCTACGACCTTCAAATTCTGGATATTTGCCACCACCTACAAAATAAGATGACATTAGAATATCAATCGCTGAAGCCCAACCTTCAATTGAATCTTCTACAATATATCCTTTTGCTTGCTTATTTCTTGATGTAAGCTTTGGCAGTTTTTTAATGTGATGTTTTTGCACTGAGAATCCAGCACCAGCTCCACATAATAAAATGTAAAAGACTTCGCCAAAAAACTCTGGTCTATCTGCATAAGATGATGTGCAGTTATACATACGCATCTGGTGTTTTAATAATTGATCACCGCCAAATTGTAATGATCTTTGAGCAGCTAACACACGTTTTTCTCTATACGCTTGTCTTGCTTCATCAAGATACGGACCTAACTCATTACCTTTTGAGTTATAAGTTTCTGCATGCATATCAACAACACGATCGACAGCTTCATCCCAAGTTTCATATCTTTTTTCATTATCAATATAGCGAGAGTAACCTTCATAGAATTTAGTATCAGACAAAAATTGCCTAGTGTCAACATGCGATGTTGCCATTGATCTCTCCTTAATTTAATTTTGATTGTTAGTAGTATTATATATCATTTTACTGTCTTTGTAAACAAAATAATGAGCAAAATAAATATTTTTTTATGTAAAATATTTCTTAATCATTTCTAAACGATCATCAGCTTCAGCTAATTTATTTAATTCTGCAATCACAGCTTCTGTAACATCACTATGTTCACCGATTCCAGCTGGCATAGTTTGGTATACTTTAATATTTGCTAAGTGCACTGCTACTTCGCCTTCTGCTTGTTTTTTTGCTGCTTGTAAAATTGCTTCGCCAGCGCTTATTCCTGGATAATCCATTTAATCTCCTATTCCTATATCAATATTTGCGACACCTAATATTCGTGGTATGTCAGTTTTTTGTTTTATTCCATTTGCTACAATATGCTTTAAATATGACGGGAATATTATCATATCATCTTCTTTTACGTCTACATTATATTCTCCGAAGTATGAAGAATTATTTATATCACCTTTATCTAACAAATTGGCAATATCTTGAGTGGTACTTGAATATTGACCAATCACTAATGGATTTATAAATCTGGTTGGACTGTGATATCTCCAGTTATAACTTATATAATGACAACAACTGAATGCTGATTGCCAACCTCTCATCTTATAGAAATGGTCGTGTGCAGCCATATATTTTGTATTGACTGCAAAATTAACCATCTTCCAACGATATTTAAATGCATTTGCATTCTTCGATATGGAAGACATATAATCATTTATAACAGTTTCATATGACTTTGTCAAACTTTTAATTTCAGACGGAGCTTCATCCATTGCATAATAATAATGATGTAAATCAGAAGTATCATCCCAATTATTTTTAGTAGGATCTATCTCATAATTTTTAACTGCAGTGTCTATGATTGCTTTTTTATCATAAGACTTTGGATCAATCCTAGCTTTGTATATCATACTAGGAAACATACTATAAAATGTCATTTAGTGCTTTCCATATTTTTGGCGATATATCTTTAAATTTATTTTTATTTAACGTATCATACCATTTAATATAATCAATAACATTCTTTACTGGATAACCTTGTTGTTGATGAGCATTTAAAAGCGTTTCATGTCTTGTATACAGCTTCATGTCATTATAAAGAATATTCTGCTCTTGCCATAGTAGTTGTCTAATTTTTCTTGAAACTACTAAAGGTGATATGTATTTAGTCATAGCAGCAATTGAGATTTGTTTAATTGTAAACTGATCATAATTACTTAACCATTTTGACAAAGTGCCAAGATGTTCCATATTTACCAAAGTAATTGTAGTATTATTTCTTAATTCAATATTATTATTTTGTCTTGCATATTCATTCCATAAACCAACTACTTCTTCAATTTTTTTAAAAGATGTATTACTATTTCTTCCCCAATCATTAATTTCATTAATGCCATCAATCGAAGTTTGTGGAATGACACATTTAAATTTTTTAAATAAGTCTAAATATTTCTCAGGAAATATTGTAGCATTAGTAGTAAACTTTAATTTAATATTACTTACGTCTTTATTAGTAAACCACTCTAAAAATTTTAAAGAAGCTTTGCTATACATGGGCTCGCCGCCCATGAGTTTAATTGTATGAATTCGCGATATATCGCTATTTTCTAGTAAACGTATAATGTTATCATATATTAAAGGTGGACTATTATATTCTGAAATATATTTGCTTAAAAATTCTTTATTATCTTTATAAAGTTTATCCCATCGAGAACTGTATTGAGTACTACACATAACACAATTCATATTACAAACATTATCAAAACCAACTTCTAAATATTGAATAGTATTACCTGTTTGTTCAATTATTTCATTTAACACTTCCATTTCAGATTTTCTAGAACTAGAAACATCATTATAACATGAGATACAACCCTGTGGCCAAGTTTTACTTGGTGTAGGAATAATCTTTTGATAATAATCTAACATATCTTCAAAAGTCTCGAACATGTCTAATGGAGGTGAGAAACCTTTCCATCGACAGCATGGCCTTACTTCGCCTTCAGGCTTAACACAAATATATCCGTGTTTAGCAGAACAATTAAACATTTAATGCTTTCCATGTTTTTGGCGATATATCTTTAAATTTATTTTTATTTAACGTATCATACCATTTAATATAATCAATAATTTGTTTTATTGGATAATCTTTATTTTGTTTACCATTTAAAAATACTTCATATTTTCTATATAGATTCATATCATCATAAAGAGCATTCTGTTCTTTCCACAATTTTTGTCTAAATCTTTCTGAAGTTGCTAAAGGCGATATGTAATCAGTCGACGCAATTCCAATAGTTCTAAATGTAAACTGATCATAATTACTTAACCATTCTGATAAAGCACCAAGATGTTCTATATTTACTAAAGTAAGTGTAGTTGAGTTTCTTAACTCAATGTTATCATTTTGTTGTGCGTATTCATTCCATAAGCCAACTACTTCTTGAATTTTTTTAAAAGGTGTGTCGCTATTTCTTCCCCAATCATTTATTTCATTAATACCATCAATCGAAGTTTCTGGAATAACATGTTTAAATTTTTTAAATAAGTCTAAGTATTTATTAGGAAATACTGTAGCATTAGTGTTAAACAATAATTTAATATTACTTACGTCTTTGTCAGTAAACCATTTTAAAAATTTTAAAGAAGCTTTACTGTACATAGGTTCACCGCCCATAATTTTAATTGTATGAAGACGTGATATATCACTATTTTCTAGCAAGCGTATAACGTTATCGTATATTGAAGGTGGACTCCTATATTCGTGTTGACTGTATGAACTTAAAAATTCTTTATTGTTTCTAAAAAGCTTATCCCATCGAGAACTATATTGTTGATTGCACATAACACAGTTCATATTACAAATATTGTCGAAAGCAACTTCTAAAGTCTGGATAGTATTACCTGTTCGTTCAACCGCCTCATTTATATTATCCATCATACATTTTCTAGAGTTAGAAACATCACGATGACATGGATAACAACTTTGTGGCCAAGTTTTACTTGGTGTATGAATAATGTTTTGATAATAATCTAAAATGTTTTCGAAAGTGTCAAACGCATCTAATGGAGGTGCAACATCTTTCCATCGACAACATGGCAGTACTTTACCTTCGGGTTTAACACAAATATATCCATGTTTAGCTGAGCAATTAAATGTAATACCAGGAATCGCTGGTAAAGTCATTTATTTCTTAAGAATCCACAACACTGATTGCGAACCATCAACAGGATGTGTCAAAGGGATTGCAGCGTTATTTGGATCCCGTTCTTTTGGTTGATACACCCATTTATATCCAGCCTTTTCTTGTTGTTGTTTTATATGTAAAAATTCTGCATTATCATACAAAAAACTAGCAATCATGCTAGCAACTATTGCTTCTACCATTTTATACTCCTATTTCAATTCAATTTTAGCGTTAACTTTTCTGTGACTATTCCATGCTGCAAATCCACCAATTCTAAGAGCCCAATATGCTAAATTATTAAGGAAATGAAATCCGTTTTGTTCTATGTTGATGTCTCTAAAGATTTCATCAGCATGCTTTTGAGTAATCACACCAATTGTTTCTTTTTGACCAGATTTAAGTAATGTTTCATATTTGTATGCGTAATCATGTACAAGACCACCCATCAATAATACACCTGTTGGTGATAACCATGTATGTAGAAATTTAGGGATAGATGCACCGTCAAATTTAAATCCTGCTGGAATAATATATCCTTCACCATCAATTCTAAAAGCCCAATCATCGGCTACTTCCCAATGCCGAGTACCTACTAACCACATCCATATAGCACCCCAAAAACCTTTGCCGGCAGTCGGAATTGCAATCGGTCTTAATTGTGGCATTACATTATATTCAAATCCGATTAATTCTTTATCTTCGTCTACTCCAAAAAGATTAATAATAAATCCTATGATAATTAAAATTCCGACAGTAGTAAATTGCCACCATGTGACAAGTTGATCGATAATGAATTCCATTTATTTGGTCTCCTGTTGTTTATCTTTTGTCACTGCTTTTTCATAATATACTATGATTTCGTTTTGTTGATTAATAAATCTACGTAAGTCAGAAATATTAAGAGCTAAGTTTTCGTAGTCTTTCATAGACAAAGCAACAAAAGCTAAATCACCATATAGCTCAGTAAATTCTTTTTCGAATTCTTTAAAATTTTCTTTTGTGACTACAAAGACTCGTGTATCACTGAGATTTAGTGGTTTCGGTCGAGATACTGTTGGTATTTGTACCTTTTCCACTTTGGTTACTACTTTTATCTCCGGTTCCGGGCGAAAGCTGCTGCAACCACTGAGGACTAGGGCGATTCCCATCACCACCAGACTCTTCCATGAGACCACGCCACAAGTTTGCTGAAGCGCCATTCATCTTTCCTTCTAATTGTTTTGAATCTCGTAGTGCTTCCACTACCAGATTTAATTTACTTAATTTAGTTCTTAACTCATCACCATAAGCTTCTGCTTTTTGTAAAGATATTGTCAAGGTTTTATTTAATTGACCTATCTTAACCATATCTTGTTGTAAAGTTGCAACCGATTGTTCTGCAGTTTCAACTGCACTTTCAAGCTTTACATTATTTTCTCGTAATGTAGCAATAGTGGCTTGAGTAGTATCGTAATAATATTTTGCACCATATCCTATACCACCAAGAATAGCGATAACAAATATAAGTGCATAAATTCTAACCATTCGGGTACATTCTAAACACTTTGGCACGAGCTTTATCTAAATATTTTTTCTTATTCATCATAAAGTCTCTTGGATTTTTTGCAAGAGTTTTTGCATGTTTAATTATATCAGTAGGTTTAGTTGGTTTAAGAACTGAAGGAGAAGGAGCTTCGCTTTTGACTTTCTTCTTTTTTAAATTAGCTGGATGCAAAGGATGCTTTATGCCATAAGGAGATTCAGGATTTGGATCTGCTTTTTTTGGTCTACCTCTTAAATCATTAGGATCAACAATTGCTTCTTTTTGTACAATACCTTTATCTTCAATATATTTTTTAAATCTTGTAAGCATTACACTTTTATCTTTTTTACGTCTTTTGTCTAAAAACGGACTTGGTCCCATAGCTGTAGTTGCTGGGTTTGGAATACTTGCCGTTGTAGTATCTTCTTTTTTCACAGCTAATCTCCTTTTTGCTATGGCTTTTTGAGTCATTTGTTTTTCTTTATCATTTGCTTTTTGACGCTCTGCTGCGTCATCAGCTTTTTTATCTTTTATCTTATCAAGCCTTTTAATTCTTTCTTTTTGTTGACGAGTACTTAAAACACCTGCGTCTTCTTT
>Ga0209336_10000241_pt1 | contig 27843 bp, 36 predicted proteins | sample LinPmetageLP32_FD_184042 | JGI IMG/M metagenome (GOLD analysis project Ga0209336, IMG submission 184042) | Marine viral communities from the Pacific Ocean - LP-32 (SPAdes) (version 2) | ecosystem: Environmental > Aquatic > Marine > Oceanic | place: Pacific Ocean | collected 2009-08-23
ATGCCTAGACTATTCACAAACACCCAAACCAAAGCTGATCGTCTTGCAGCTGCGGCCCGTTCCGAAAGAGCGACCAGCAAATTCCGCACCGCACTGCGCGATTACCAAATTGTGCAGACGACTCATATCCGCGCATGGGCAGTTCTCGACGTTGCCCGCGATAAAGTTGTTGCCCGCTTCGACGACGTAAGCGACGCAGCCCAGTACGTGGCCACAGCATGAAGTGGTACATCGGCCTTATGTATGACGGCAACGGCAACGAGACATACACCGCGCCTTTCCGCTCAACTGATGCAGACGCAGCGTTCAAGTTCCTGCAAACACACTGGCCGCAACACGGCCCTGTCGACGTGCTCTACCAAGGGGAGGAAGACGAATGATCGACCTGATCGTAGCCGCTGACCCACTGATACAGATGTACCTTGCCGTATTGCTCGGTGGGATACTCGGTACGCTCATAGGTATGTTTACCAAGTGAGACGGTATGAGACCGTATGAGCCGGTATGATACCATATGAAACCATACTCAAGCAGGGGGTTGCATAATCAACTCAATGTGTTTACACGTAAACACTCACGGAGGGACGCAACGGACTGCAATGCTTCCAAGTAGCAGAGGGGAACTTTTAATGACAGAGTACAAAATAGAAAAAGACGTCAACATTCCGAGACCCGCCCAAAATGAATCAGCGACACCGTGGAAAGACTTAGCTGCACAAATGCAGGTCGGGGACAGTGTCGGCGATTTAACTGCAAGCCAGAGGTCTCTTTTAGCTCAAGCTATTAAAAAAGCCTACGCACCCCCACTCCAAATATTAGGCAAGTACAGCAATGGAACGGACCGCACTAATGAGTGGGAACGCGGGGGGTACTATGTAACTCGTAAAATGCCTGACGGAAAATTCAGAGTTTGGAGGGCAGAGTAATGACAGACAACACCGACCGACTGTTCGAAAAGACCCGTTGGTTCTCCGAGGCCAAATATAATCTGGGTGAGCGCAAGCGTGGCAGACAGGGCAAAGCTAGCCCGTACATCAAGAACCAAGCGGCACGCAACGAACGTCGCAACACCAAGCGCATCATCGACTTCGAATTGCGCACATCTGTTAACGCGTAACTACATGGGTGTAGCTCAGTGGTAGAGCGGCGGATTCCAAATCCGCGACAGCGGGGGTTCGATCCCCTCCACCTATGCCAAATAGGACAAGCGCAGGGGGCGGTCGCTTAGTTCGGTATTACTTAAAAACACCCCCAGATCGGGCAGAGGGTTCTATATTACCTTTGTGACCGATCAAACTCGCGGGGGAAGGAGACAGTGACCTATACGCCTAGGACAAGTGGCGCGACGGTCGGACTACGTTAGCCTTCCCCCTTTCACCTGTTAACATGTAAACTTAGGAACAAATAAAATGCCATCAATCAACCAAGTCAAAGAGACTGCGCATCGCATCTATCTCAAGTCATCGACTGCCGTCATCAATCTTTTGGGTGCGCCCGGTATGGGCAAGTCCGAGTGTGCCGTTCAGATCGGCCAAGCGTTGGGTCTTACCGACGACCGCATCCTTGTAGTGCACGTCAACAACCACGACGTCGTCGACTTCACCGGTGTGCCCAGCATCGTCAACGGCATGACCGTGTTCAACCCATCGGAGATGTTCTATCGTTTCCGCGAGGGTACTGGTCCCGGTCTCATTGTGCTGGAAGAATTACCCCAGTCATCGACACACCATCAGACGTGGGCAGCTGGCTTCTGCTTGGAGCGTTCGACGCCGACGTTCAAACTAGATCCAGAGGTGCGCATCATCGTAACCGGCAATCGTGCCGAGGATCGCTCTGGGGCCAAGCCTATGCTGGCTCACCTAAACGACCGACTGTACCACTTCGATGTCGAGACTTCACTTGACGACTGGTGCGAGTGGGCAATGGCCCATGGTGGTATCCCCCACACTGGTATTGCGTTCCTGCGCTTACGTCCCGGTCTGCTCAACGACTTCGACCCCAACCGGAGATCCAACCCAACCCAGCGGTCGTGGACCAAGCTGTTCACTGAGGTGCCAGACGACCTGCCTACTGACCTGTATATGATGGCCGCTGCTGGCAAGGTCGGCGAGGGCGCTGCTGCCGAGTGGGTCGCAGCCCGTGACATGATGCACAAGATGCCCAGCATCGACACCGTGCGTCTCCAGCCTTCCAAAGCCGAGGTGCCATCCGAACCAGCCGTAGCGTACGCTATGGCTACTGCCCTGTCCATGACTGCGACCATCAACAGCTTCGCCCGTGACATGGAGTACATGACGCGCATGAAGACCGAGTTCCAGATGGTCTACGTGACTGACACCCTGCGCCTCAACCCTGACCTACAGCAGACCAAAGACTTCATCACGTGGGCCGTGGCCAACAAAGACATCTTCTTAGGGTGATGGCGATGACTGATCGCCCAACGGGGATGCTCGGCGACGTGCTGGGCTTCCTCAAAAACTACTACGGTGACGTAAGTTATCAGTACGCTCAAGACGGCCTTGACTACGTTAACTACAACTCATGTGCCACGCCGTGTTTCGACACTGACGCCGAGTTTGAGCTGTACTTATCACAACTAGAAACAACCATTAAAATGTTGGAGGACAACAAATGAATATGCAAGCACAACTGGCGGCGGCTATCGCAGCTGCCGAAGAAACACTCGACTCATCACCGCGCAACTTATCCACAGCGCCAGCCAACGACGTCGACGCACCCACCATTCCCTGGTCAACTCCCGACGTCGACGAACCCCCTGCCCCCGCACCACAACTCAAGTCACTTAGCAGTAAAGCAGTGACCGTTCAGCTGTCGACTTCGACTGTCGCCCTGAGCAAGCTGGACCATGTCGAGACCGCAAACTACGCAGCGGGTAACGTGCACACGCACATCTTCAAGAACCGTGACAATCTAGTACGGATTGCAGTCAACAAGTACCGCGCTGTCGGTTTGTACCTCAACGCTCACACTGTACCGTGGGACAAGGGCGTACGCATGGTCAACATCGTAAAGTACCAAGACATCATGTCGGGACTGCGCGAACTGATTGCAGATGCCGAAGCTGCCAAGTACGAAGCGGTGCGCAACATGGGTGCTATACTTGCTGAAGAAGCTCAGCGGTTGCAGGGTATAGCCCACGCTACAGGCAAGCCACACATCGCAGACGTATCAAAACTGCCCACCGTTGAAGACGTGGACGCTATGGGCGCTCGTTTAGAAATGTCTCCTATCGCTGACCCATCACAATTTGGCGATGTGCGCCTCGGCTCTACCGACGAAGAGACAGCCGACTACGTCAAACGGCTGAACGAGAAAGCAGCAGAAGGCGGCAAGCACTGTATCTCTGAGTGCATATCAACCATGAAAAAGTCCTCTGACTCACTGGGTGTACCTGTCGGAGATTTCAGGGGGTACCACAAGTCTGTCATCGGCAACCTTGCAGACGTGGCAAGTCGTATGGATGGTGCCAACATATCAGACGATCCCGCGGTCAAGCAGAACATCGACGCGCTGGCCACACTGGCGGACAAGTACGACGGCGACGACACGCTCAGCCACAACCAGACCGCCCGAGACACAGCCAAGTTAGACATCGACGCACTGATGAGCAAAATGCAGGGCTTGGTCTGATGGCGACGAACGTCAGAAAGGATCGAGCCTCCAAAAAGACCGTACAGTGGGGTGAAGTTAAGAAGCAATCCACTCAACCCGAAAAACTTAAACCCGTCAACCGTCGAGCACGACGGGCCATCAAAGCTGGAAGGAAGCAGAAAGGTAAAGTCTGATGCCCGAAGAATTTTACTGCACTGAGTGCGGTGGCACTAACATAATATCTGACGCCGAGTGTAGGTGGGACGTAGTCACCCAACGTTTTGGTTCTTTCGAAGTTAGCGACGGTGGAATAGACTTCTGCTTAGACTGCTCAGACGAGTGCGGAGGGGAATGGCGTGACATCACCGATCTCAAAACCCTAGCAAAAATAGCAATACATACGGAGGAAAGCAAAGCATCAAAAACGTAATTAATGTGTTAACATGTAAGCAATAAGGGACCATGTCTATGACTTCACTTGCAGTAAATATCCCACCCCCAGAGGTGCAAGACTTAGAAGCTGTGCTGGCTGACGTCACCAAAGCCAAGTCACTACTGTATCTCGACCACCCTTTCTTTGGTGCGACCGTTGCCAAGCGTCCCATCATCTACACTGACACTGTGCCTACAGCGGCCATGGCTGCGACAGGTCAAATGTATATCAACCCTGTGTTTATTGAGAACGGACTTCAGGGTGTTCGTCTTACGATCCGCAATACTATGTACCTATTGGCTCACGAAGCGCTGCACTACATGCTCTGCCATTCGACACGTCGCGGTGCACGTCTACCCCGAGCATGGAACATCGCTGCCGACAAAGTTATCAACGACATGCTTATACATGCCAAGGTCGGCGATCCCATCGAAGGTGGCGTCTACATGGACGGCGCACGTGAGTATGCAGCTGAGGAACTGTACGACGTCAACGACGAAGACGGTCCAGGGCTAGGCGGCATCGGCGACGACATCGGTGGTCCATGCGATGCCAACGGGAAGCCGCTTGACGAGAGCCAGATCAACCAGATCGAAGCGCAAGCCAAGATCGACACGATACAAGCAGCCAAAGCAGCCAAGGCCGTCGGTAAGTTGCCAGCGTCAATCGAGCGTATGGTCGACAGGATGATACACGTGCTGACCCCGTGGCACACGATACTTGAGCGGTGGATGACTGGTAAGATCAAGGACGGCCAGTCTTGGCGCACACCTAATCGTCGCTTCATCCACCAAGGTCTGTACTTACCCGGCACCAACTACATACCCAAGATGGGTCCAATCGTTATCGGTGTCGATACATCTGGCTCTATCGGCCAGCAAGAGTTGAATGAGTTCAACGCTCACATCAATCGCATCCTTGAGATGTGCAACCCCGAGATGGTCTACGTCGTGTACTGCGATGCTAAGGTCAACAAGGTTGTCGAGTACACCCCCGACGACTTCCCCGTACAGCTGTCCCCCTACGGCGGCGGCGGTACATCGTTCCAGCCGGTGTTCGACTACATCGACGAGAACGGTATCGACCCTGAGGTCGTTGTCTACCTGACTGACGGCTACGGCGATCAGAACCACTTCACCACCAAACACGAGACTGTGTGGCTGACGACTCATAGCGAGGACTTCAGCTGGGGCACCGTCGTCAAATTCGAAAGCGAGGCAGCATGAGTATCCCCAGAGTTAGTAATAGCGAGATGAGCGACTATGTTTGCGACCGTAAGGCGTTCACCAATACGAATCAGACTTGCTGGGGCGAGTGGAAGACCCCCGAAATGTACGTTGTGTACAGCTACGGTACGCATTTTCCTATCTACGTATGGGATGAGCATATGGGTTGGTTAGCAAACACGGACAAATTTTCTGTAACTACATCGCGCCACCAAAATCAGGCTCACCCGAGAGCGTTCACGCGGCGCTACGACACCGCCGACATCAAGAAAATAGTTCAAGCTGGCTCGTACACTAAATACGTCGCCGACCGGATAACTATTACCCCAGAGCAGGAGGCAGCATGAGGACGGAGTACCCAAGCGACGTAGCCATCTGCATCTACGGCCCCAAAGATAATATAATTGCCCTTGTTACTGCCGCTCGTATTGGTGGGGTCATGCCCGAGACCGACGGCAGTGACTTACAAATGTTCGACTTCGGCAACAATAAGCACATGATCCACGCCTTCTACAAAAATGTTGAATGGAATTACGGCCTCCCAGCTGTCGATACATGGAATATGTTTTTAAAGAACGCCGCCGCGTTTGACGGTGTGACCACAGAGTTTATCCGCATAGGAGAAAACGAAAACGACATCCAAATTAAAAGAGAATTCGAAGAGGAGGATGCAGATGAATATGGCGAAAATTGGTACCTCGGCGTAAACCGTTCTATGCGCTTCGATTTACCAGAGCAAACATCTGTTAACACGTAAACAAAGGAGCCAAAATGAAACAGTTTGAGTTTAACCACGCACGCAAGAAGTGGGATCGCCGCAAGGTATTCCACTACGAGTATGGCGGGTTCACCGAGTTCGAGAACGGTGAGCTAATCATCCACAACACACACAACGGGTACCGTGGGTACAAAGACAAGTACGACGTCAGAATGACGACGACGAGGGACTGCGGTATGCAGCTGTATCTCGACGAAGAGTGTACGCAGCCGGTTAAGAAAGCGTGGTTGTTGCAAGGTGGTCAGCAAGACATGGCCCTCGACCACGAACAGAAGGTGGCGGTTCACCTACACGGTGGGTGGCGTGGAGCCGGCAAGTCCCGCGAATTGCCCGAGCAGTACCATGGTGCTCATGCGTTCTGGCCACGGGCTAAGCAACCGCCGATCCCCCTTAGTCAGTTCACCGTCAGCAAGCCCGACCGTTCGATTAAGAAAGCCTTGGTCGACAAGCTCGACGACACACGGGCGGCGATCACAGCCATGGTCCGTATCAACCCGTCTGCCCGTCGTTGGGTAGGCACCGACCGCAAACACCTCGCTGATCCCAAGTGGCTCGACATGCCAGTCAACGACATCATTACGTCGCTGGCTTCAGGGACCGGCTACGGCGACGACCGAGACCGCTACGCCATCGCACACAACGGGTTCTCGTACCCACGTGCCGATACTTACCACGACTACCTCTACTTTAAATAAGGAGCACTACCATGGCCAACGTAAGAAAAACCCAAGAACTTGTCGACGCGATCGACAACAAAGTTCGTCATATGTCCGATGATGCGCAAGAACCGCATAGGCAGAAAGATTTAATGCTCGGCACCGCTGAGTACGATGCACTGCGGGAAGATGTTCTTACTGAAATGTGGAGTGATGCCCCGCAGCTGCGCAATCAGCTGCCTTCTGACTGGTGCACTACACCCAACCGTATCGACGTCCACATCCAAGACGATTACGGCAAGCGTATAAAATTTACACGGGTTGACAGCACCGATCAAGACCCACTCGTTTGCCCACCTAAGGTTAACAGCAGCTACGCACCCGATCACAAGATAAAATACTCTAACCTGTCGCCAGACGTCGTAACATGGATGGAAGACAACAGGCAGCGTGCAGCCAAGTGCGCTGAGATTGAGAGCCAGTTCAACACTGTGCGGCAGCAGCTGGCGGCGTTCATGTCACAGCACAAGTCGCTCAACACAGCGCTTAAAGAAATGCCAGAGATTGAACTCTACGTCCCTGAGCGTTTCATGGAGCGCTACCGTGCCAAAGCAGCACCACGTGTCAAGCCAGAAGCACCGACCAACGTCGAAGAACTTAACATTGATCGTGACAGCCTAGCCGCTGCCGCTATCGCCCACCGCATGTCCCAATCAAACGCAGCATAGGAGACTACAAATGAGACAGTACGGAGAAGTTGCAACCAAAGCCCGAGAGCGAGGCATTAACCCTCGGACGGTACACACCCGCATGCACCATGGTATGACGCTTGACCAAGCTCTAAGCACGCCGGTGCGCCAATATAATATAAAAACGCGCAAGCGGAAAAAGTGGGCAGGAACAAATCCTAAAAGCCAACTAGTGTGGAACTACCTACTAGTAAATCGTACAGCAAGCCCCAAAGAAGTTGCCCAAGCCACAGGAGTATCTAGCAGCCACGTCTACCGGTTAATGAATAAAATCGGCACCCCGCTTGAAGTCTTTGAAACTGAGGCACAAGCTGCTAACGTGTCAACACAACCACCTGTGCAGGAAGACGCCTCGTACATCGAACACGTTGGCGTCGAGAAAGCCATTAAGTTGGCTGGGTTTGCAGCAACAACATCGCCAGAGCCGCAGCGAGACGGAGTGTGGACGTCGACAATTATCTTAGCGATCGCCGCTATCGCAGCCTTAATTATCTGGGGGTAAGATGACTACACTACTCGACAAGTGGAAAGAGCTAGCCAAGATCGAAAACCAGCGGATGTTGGAAGCGCAGTGGGGCGGTCGATCCCCTAACTACGGAGTAACTTCTAGTGGTAATGGTAGTGGCAAGCCACGCATGGCAGACATCAAACGCTCTAAGCCAGCCCAAGAACTACTGCGTCTGTCCGAGCAAGGCTACTCGTTAGCTGAGGCTGCGCGGTTCACCGCTACACCTGTGGAAGACATAATACGCAGAAGCAGGCGTTTTCAAATTCAGTTTAAAGGCGGGTACTCGGGGCCAGTTGCTAAGTAATCTGCTCAGCCCCAGTCGGCGGTGGGCAGACCAAAAACACCGACAGCGCGGCAAAGGTCTTTTTTCGTATTTGGTCCTTCGGCCTGAGGCCGCGCATCTAAACAAAGGAGAGCAACATGAAAAAGTACAAGGTCAATCTTTCAACCGTGAAAGAGATCGAACTTATCGTTGAGGCAGAAAGCGAAGACGCGATTGAGCAGCTGCTTGCCGACGACAAACTCTTCGACAAAGCCACAAGCGAAGAAGAAACATTCTATGGGTGTAACCCGTGGGAGATTGCGCAGATGGAGGAAGTATGAAACGTAACTTAGAAATTTACCTGCGCGATGACGCAAGCGTAGAGCCGTTCCGTGAGAAGATCATTCACACGACTTACGTCGAGATGTTCAAAGACCACGTCATGTACTTAGCTGACGGCGACAAACACAATTCCATCCGCATAGATAAAAACCACGACTGGTGGGTGAACGGTGAGAAGTATGAATACCTATTTGTACACGCGAGGAAGGAAGCATGAAAAAGTACAAGGTCGTAGTCATGCAGCAAAACGTTTTCTACGAAGAAGCCGAAACAGCAGAGGAAGCACGGCGCATCGCTTTAGAAGATCGCATCTGGGATGCAGACCAGAGCGAGGGAGATACCTACGATTATGAAATTTTTGTGGAGGAAGTGTGATGATTACATTTTGTGGAAACAAATTACGGTATTGGCGAAAGTATAGGGGTTACACCATGTCAACCATGGGAGCCGATTTGGATATGAACTACTCAATCATTTCAAGGTACGAAAGCAGCAAAATTAAAAAGCCTTCCTTTGAAAAAATTAAAAGAATGGCAAACTATTTGGAGTGCAGCATTAACGATCTGAGTTGCGAAATAGATACTTGTGATCTGTGTGTAGAAGTACGCGCAGAAGAAGCTGCCGAGGCGGAAACTGCCGCGATGGTCATACCCCAGCGCGTTGACGTTCATGTTCATGTTAAAATTGATTGGGGGTTTTCGTGAAAATAGCAACCGTTGACCTAGAAACATACTGGGCTGTCGGTCACTCGCTGACCAAGATGTCACCCATCGCGTACTGTATGCACCCCGACACCGAGATCATCAGCTGCGCGTTTAAGTTCGGCAACGCCCCTACTGTCGTTGTGTTCGGTGAGCAGGAGGTCAAAGACTACTGCGCCAAGGTTGACTGGTCTCAATACTGGGTTGTCGGTCACAACCTGTCGGGCTTCGACAGCATGATCCTGTCATGGCGTCTCGGCATCAAGCCATTGTTCTGGGGCTGCACGCTGGCTATGGCTCGGCCTATTCACGCTAAGGACGTGGGCCTGTCACTGGCCAAGCTGGTCGCGCACTACGAACTCGGCGTCAAAGATCAAACGGTTCTGCACAACACCAAGGGCAGACGACTGGCTGACTTCACTGACGAAGAGATCGCAGAGATGCGCGTGTACAACGCAGCCGACGTTGACCAGTGCTACGGGTTATTAAGACGACTCATGCCGCAGACAAATGCCGACGAACTCAAGCTGATCGACATGACCATTCGTATGCTTATCGAACCTAAGTTTGACATCAACCGGACCCTACTTGTTCACACGTCAGCAGATGAAGATGCACGCAAGGAAGCATTGTTGGCTCATGCAGCAACGGTCATGGGTGTACGAGAAGACGGCGTTAGCAACGAAGAAGCGGCGGAAGCGGCGTTGACTGTATTGTCGTCAGCGGCTAAATTCAAAAAGCTCTTGGAGGCCCTAGGTGTGGACGTACCCATGAAGGTTTCGCCGTCTGACCCAGAGAAACAAATACCCGCTTTGGCTAAGACCGACGAAGACTTCCTAGCTCTCCAAGAGCACGATGACCCTCTTGTCGCCAACGCAGCAGCTGCCAGGTTAGAAGCGAAGTCGACGATACTACAGACGCGCATACAAGCGTTTATCGACGCGTCCGACTCACACCCCCAAAACAAGATGCCGATTCCCCTTAGGTACTACGGGGCAGACACCACCGGTCGGTGGAGCGGGTGGGGATACAACCCTCAGAACCTGCCACGGGTAAATCCATACGACCCGAAACCATCTGACGCTCTGCGCATGTCGTTGGTAGCACCACCGGGCCATATGGTCGTCGTAGCCGATTTATCTGGTATCGAACTGCGAGTTAATCACTTCCTCTGGGACGTGTCATCCAGCACCAAACTGTTCCGTGCAGACCCCGGCGGCGCTGATCTGTACAAAGATTTCGCCAGCACTCTGTACGACATACCTATCAGCCAAGTGACCAAGACCCAGCGGCAGGTCGGCAAGGTTGCGCACCTAGGTCTGGGTTTCGGCGCTGGACACGTGACGTTCCAGAAGGTTGCCAAACTCATGGGCGGCGTAGACATTACTGAGGACGAGAGCCGTGACATTGTAGACAAGTGGCGGTCTGCATACCCCGAGATAAAAAAGGGCTGGCGCACATGCCACAGCCGGTTAACCACTATAATGAACGGCAACACAGGCAAGGCCGTCGACCCGTGGGGTATGGTGTTCCCGATACCTGAGGGGCTGCAAACCCCCAAGGGTGTGATCCGTTACCCTGACCTACGCGAAGAAGACAACGAAGACCCCGACGACGACCGCAAGGAATTTTGGTACGGCACTGGTCGACACAAGGCGCGTATCTACGCAGGGAAGATCGACGAGAACATCGTGCAGCACCTCGCTAGATGTATTATTGCCGACAACGCACTGGCTGTCCAAAAGGCTCTGGGGTTGAACCCTGCGCTGATGGTACACGACGAACTGGTTTACGTGGTGCCAGAAGCAAATGCCCAAATGGTACTAGATACTGTGCAAGATGTTATGCGGACCCCACCATGTTGGTGGCCAGAGTTGATCACTTGGTCAGAAGGAGACATAGCCGAAAGTTATGGTAAGGCGAAGTAATGTGTTAACATGGTTGCACATGCTTTAATATGCTGCTAGTTACGTGTTAACACAACGCCACCAACTAAGTAGGAGCTTTTATGAACCAGTGCCTTACACCCGCGGTAGCAGCATGTGGCGCGACAACCCAATGGGCAAACGGACCAACAGCCCCACCCTTTTTAGACCGAAATGATACTTTAACGTCGATGAATATCGGAACGCTTTTAGGAAAAGAGAAACCGGTTTAAGGGAGAGGTAAACCCATGATGGGATTTACAACAGACAACTGTAGAGTGCCGCACGCGGACGAGCTGTCAGAATGTACAGAGTATTTAGTAAACAACGGTAAGACAGTTAAGAAATGGCTTACTCTTGCAGACAAATACATGCAGAGCTACGTCGCTGAACCAGACATATTTATTATGCCACCGTCGCATAAGTTTTTGACCCCACTGGTCGAGCTTTATGCTAGAAATACGGAAGGGTTTGTACAGTACATAATAATGGTTCGGGACTCGTTCAGCAAAGAAGATGCTGCGTGGGAACAGGTGCAAGCAGTACACCGCCGTATCAACGGCAGATTAGTGCAGCAGCTGCGACGAGAAAGATCGAACAGAGCCATTGCAAAAGCAGAAACGCTGTATGGCGAAACAGACTACCACACCCGGCTACAGTGGGTATCGACTTTAGAACACGGCTGGGCAAAGCGACGTTTGGCGTTTTTAAATGACTGGAGGAAAAAGTCGGCAGAGCCGAGATTAGACGTTGAAACAAGAGCCGAGTTACTCGCTGAGTTCTGGGACACCATCGACACAGAAATATATGAAGCAAAGGAACTGCCCCCTTGGAACTAACTAAACCTTGGAGCTACTCAGCACTGACTGCGTTTGAGACGTGCCCAAAGCGTTACCAGCTTACGCGGGTGACAAAGCAGGTCGTTGAGAAACAGACTGAGGCTACGCTCTGGGGTAACAAAGTACACAAAGCATTGGAGTTGTTTGCCCTAGGCAAGCAGCCCCTGCCCGAAGAAATGCAGGAGTACGGGCGCTACGTCGAAAAAATATTGTCGTATGAGGGTAGACGTGTGGTAGAAGAACGCGTTGCCTTAAATAAAGGCTTTAACCCCACTACATGGATGGCCAAGGACGTTTGGGTGCGGGGAATCATTGACATCGGTGTGGTTGGCTCTGACACTGCATACCTACTCGACTGGAAGACGGGTAAATTTCGTCCTGACTCCGACCAGCTAAAGCTGTTTGCTGCGCTGGCTTTTGCTAAATACCCTTGGGTATCCAAGGTCGTCACTGGTTTCATCTTCTTGAAACCGAAGAAGTTTGAAAAGGAGAAGTTTACACGTAAACAGTTACCCGAAATATGGAACGATTTCGTGCCACGTCTAAGCCGGCTAGCCGTCGCCAATGCCGAAGATAAGTGGTTGCCCAAGCCGTCAGGACTTTGCAAAAATTGGTGCCCCGTAGGTCGCTCGTTATGTGAGTATTGTGGTCAATAAGTTTACTACGGAGATGAGATGAGCGAGAATGACAAAACATTAATTGGTATGAGTAATGGAGAACTAATAGTTTACGGGTTTTCTAAAGATCAACTTACGCAGTTAGAGAACGAGTTACTGCATCGACTAGAGAGTATGGTAGAAAGATACGAGAGCGACGATCTGTATGGCGATGACACCTGAGGGCAAAGTTAAGAAGCAAGTCAAAGAATACTTGAAATCCATCGGGGCGTGGTACTACATGCCTGTGTCCAACGGTATGGGCCGTGTAGGATGCCCCGACATTTTAGTGTGCTACCAAGGTTTGTTTATGGCTTTCGAAACCAAAGCCCCCGGCAAGATTAAGAACGTTACTGCCAACCAGCAGCGCGAAATTGACGACATCTTACGTGTTAACGGGTTAGCACGTGTGGTAGACGACGTAGAGCAAGTGAAGGAGGCGATCCGTGACAAAATCATCGAAGCAGGAATTAGCGACGAAGAAAAAGTATAACGCTCGTAAAGACGTTATGGACAGGCGCGTCGAACAGAACAAAGCCCGTCGCCAAGCTATGGCGGCAGGCAAAGTAAAAAAGGGTGACGGCAAGCACGTCGACCACAAGACCCCACTGGACGCAGGTGGCAGCAACGCCAAGTCAAACCGTCGCGTCGTCAAAGCTAAAACCAACAAAGGTTGGCGCGGTAAAAAACCCGGCATGTACACGAAAGGTAAGACATGAACAATTATCTGTATACAGCTTTAGGGTTGGTGGTGTTCTACATCGGTTTAAAGATGTTTTCGGGCGGCATGAAAAACATGGCGAACCTCGACCACTTGTCGTGGTTTCTGGGCAATCCGATATATATGTTTGTCGGCAGCATAATTATGACGCTGGCATGGCAATCTTCTTCGCTAAGTACGACAGCCATTATCGCTTTAGTTGCATCAGGTGTACTGCCTCTACCTTCTGCTGTTGCTGCTATACTCGGCGCAAATATTGGCACGACAGGTACGATTTGGGCGGCAGGTCTTCTGGTTAGCAACGGTATGCCAACTGGTGACACGCTGCGTATCGCTATAATCCACACTGGGGTTAATTTGTTGATGGCAGTATCGCTGCTTCCCTTTGCAAATCAAATAGCCAAGTTTGTTGGAAGGGTCGGATGAACCCGCGTGAATACAACGTAGGTGAGTCCGACTACTCCAAGCGTACCATACAGCCGTGGGACATCTGGTATGAGTATGAACTCAACCCGTGGGACGCTGACATCGTTAAGCGCGTCCTGCGCAACAAAGGCGAACGCCGCCTAGACTACGAGAAGATCAAACACATCTGTGATGAGCGCATTAGACAGATAGATGAGGAAGAACAACATGCTGGTAGTTCCAGACAAACAAGCACTGCTGGTCAAGTCGAGGAACCCCGACAAGATTCTGAATGTTCTCCCGAACGCTAAGTCGATCACAGTAAAGGGCGTCCCTCTCGTCGCCGTGCCGCACAGGATCAACGAGACCAGACTTCTGCGTAACCTAGGCTACAACGCACCGGCTCCGATCCGCACATACTACGACTGGCCGGGGCGGTTTAAACCGTTCCAAGCACAGAAAGAAGCAGCCGCGTTTTTGTCTATGCACACCAGAGCATTTAATCTGAGTGAACTCGGTACGGGTAAGTCACTGGCGTCCTTGTGGGCGTACGACTACCTGCGCAGCATAAAGCTGCTAAACAAAGCTCTGGTAATTTCGCCGTTGTCGACGTTGGAACGCACCTGGGCCGACGAGTTGTTCAACCACTTTCCACACCTGACATTTGGTGTACTGCACGGCCCCAAGAAAAAACGCATCGCCATGCTCAAAGAAGACTACGACGTTTACATTGTAAACCATGATGGCGTGGGCATACTTGAGCCGCACCTCAAGACCCGTACCGATATTGACTTGGTGATCGTAGACGAGATAGCGCAGTGCGCCCGTAACGCTGGCACCACTAAATGGAAGATGATTAACTTGGTCGTCAATCGCCACAAAGAACCACGGGCTTGCTGGGGTATGTCTGGCACACCGACACCGAACGCTCCGACAGATGCTTGGGCGCAGTGTAAGCTACTCGTACCCGACCAAGTGCCGCCGTATTTCGGACGGTTCAAAGCCACAGTCATGCGGCAGATTACGCAGTTTAAATGGATACCCAAGCCTGACGCGACCGAGACAGTTCGTAAGATTATGCAGCCTGCGGTTCGGTTCACCCGTGACGAGTGCTTAGACCTACCGCCGATTATGTTTGAGACCAGAGCGGTTCCGCTGACCAAAGAACAAAACAAAGCGTACAAAGAAATGCTGTCGCGTCTGCGCACCGCAGCCGACAACGGCGAGATCACCGCGGTCAACGAAGCAGTCAAAATGGGCAAGCTAGTGCAGATAGCCTGTGGCGTAGTCTACGCCGACGACGGCAGTGAAGTAACCATCCCATCAACACCGCGCATCGACGAGACTATCAACATCATCCAAGCCGCCGAAGGTAAGGTGATCGTGTTCGTGCCGTACGTGTCCAGTGTTAAGATGTTGGCTGACGAGTTACGCAACCATTTCTCTGTCGAGGTTATACACGGCAGCGTTAAGAAATCAGAGCGCGACAGAATATTCTCTGAGTTTCAAAAAACTAAAGACCCGAAAGTTCTGGTGGCCCAACCTGCTGCTATGTCTCACGGTCTGACGCTGACCGCCGCCAGTACAATCGTGTGGTACAGCTGCATCACATCGAACGAGGTGTTTGAACAGGCAAACGGGCGCATCAATCGCCCCGGCCAAAAGATGAATAACTTTATAATACTGTTAGAAGGTACACCCGTAGAGTCACGCATCTATGCACGACTACGCAAGAAACAGAAGATGCAGGGCGCATTGTTAGACGAAGTAAAAGCTAACCAACAGTCGTTACTTTCTTAACCTGCCTTGACCTGCTTTAACCTGCGTTGTAATGTGTTTACATGTTGACATATATAAGGCGTAACCGGATGACTTTGCTTAACCACGACGAAGTTTTGCTGAAACTTAATATAAGTAAAGCTGGTCTTTACTACCTGCGAAGACGGGACGAAGGCTTCCCCCAACCGATAAGGCTCTCAAAGAAAGTTTTACGGTGGGACGAAGAAGGGATTGATAACTGGTTAGCCGCCAAAAAGGAGAGCGAAGATGGCAAAAATATCAGAATTGGACGACGCGAACCTGCTTAAAATCTTTATCGGGCTACGCGACAAGCGGTCCAAGCGCAAAGCAGACTACGACGCCGACGATGCTGACGACAAATACAAACAGAACAAGATCGAAACAGAGTTCCTGCGTCGGTTCAACGAGCGTGGCATAGACAATGTATCATCCCGCGAGTTTGGTACTGCTTACAGGTCAACACGTGTGTCGGCTGTCGTATCTGACTGGGATGCAATCCTCGACCACGTCAAAGAAAATAACGCGTGGGAGCTAATAGAACGGCGGGTCAACAAGACCGCTATCAAAGAGTTCAGAGAAGAACACGACGACCTACCCCCGGGCGTCAGCTGGAACGAAGCGCAAGTCGTAAACGTTCGGCGCAAGTAATGCTCACCCTAGAAGAGTTGCCAGTGGAGGCAGTAATCATGTCTGCCCTGCGCAACGTACGCAACTACTACAACGACGGTAAGCGGCTATGTCACTCCGACGACGGCGTGGCCCCTTCCACTGAAAGCACTGAGCCTCAGGCAAAGAAATGCGCCATCTGTTTTAACAACCAGTGGGGTTCAGAAATTACACCCAACGGCAAGCGCGGCAAAAGCTGCGGTGAGTTTAACCAGCTAACTTTACGGCAGTTAGACAGCCCAGAATATGCCATGTCGTTGCGTGTTTCATCGGCTTCTCTCAAATCGTTCCGCGACTACGAGAAGCAAATTACTAGCCGAGGCGAAGCGTTAGATCGTGTGGTCACAAAGATAGACGTGGCACATGACGAACGTCGATCCTCGCTAGTGTTTAGGGTCATACGTTTTTTAGACGGTGACGAACTAGACACCTTAACCCGATCGTCCAAGTCAACATCAATGTTTGCTGTAACGGACGGTTACACACACTAAGCCTATGGAGAAATATTATGGCTAGATATAAAGACGCAGAATTAGTTATGGGCGTTATCGCTCAGTACCCACGTCTTAACCAGACGTACAAATACGATCGGGCAGCAGGCGAAAGAGGCATGTCTGTGCCCTGCAACCCCGCAGACGACGGGGCCAAGTACGAGCTAAACATTCGTATGACGAAAGAGCAGGCGGTGACGCTGTATAAGAAAATGAAAGCGTTCTACAACGAGCGCAAGCAGGAAGATTGGAAAGCATTTCCCCCGTCGGTGGACAAAGTTACAGATGATGGGCATGAAATCAAAGGCGTCTTTGAAGTTGACATGGACGGGTTCTACGTTGCGTCTACCAACCGCAAGGGTTCGTACAACAAAGACGGGGTTACTCAACTGGTAACTCCCCCTGCGCAGTACGATTCCCAAAACACCCTGCTGCCCCGTGATTTTATGCTCACATCAGGCTCCGAAATTAACGTCGGGTTGCAGTTCTACGCTTACCATACCGGCACTCACCACGGCGTAACCTTGCGCTTGATGGAGTTGCAGGTGGTCAAGCTGGAGCCGATGAAGCCGCGGGAAGAGACTGCAATGGCCTCATCATTCGGCAAGGTCGACGGCGGGTTCAAATCGGAAGATGGCTTTGCCACAAGTTTTGATAAAGTCGACAAGCCAGCAAACGATGATGGTTTTGATGATGACGATGGCGGTGCAGCCCCTGCGCTTGCAGTAGTTCCTGACGCACCTAAGCCAAAGCCACAGCCCGAGGCCAAGGCAGAACCGAAAAAGGTTGAGACCAACGACATCGACGAGGCGTTGGATAACCTAGAGTTCGACGACTGATCCGCTCCAGTCAGTAAGTCGAAGGGCGGCGGGGTTTGTGATGGTTCCTCGCCGCTCACCTGTTAACACGTAAACATGTATGGGCAAAACTATGGAGACACTGGAGTTTTTCAAGTGGCTACTACCCACGTCTGGGAAAGTGGTCCTAGGCTTGTTGCAGCCCGAGGGTTGGTTCAAGAACCGAGATTACGACACGATAGAGGAAGCGGCAGCAGCCGCAAAACAATTCGATACTACAGACGCTCAAGTCTACATGGCAGTGCACACGTTTAAAGACTGGTACAGCAACGACAAGGGCAAGCAACAAATAAGAAAACAGGGCAACGTCGCGGCCTGTCGTGCACTGTACGATGACTTCGACGCAGACCCCAATAAAGCAACCGCGTATGACACCAAAGAAGAGGCACTAGCTGGCGTCGTTCAGTTGGCCAGAGCGCTTCGTCTCACCCCGTCTATCGTAGACAGCGGCGGCGGCTACCACATGTACATTCACCTCGACAAAGACATAAGCGAGGACGCGTGGAACGAACTCGCCGACCTCAAGCGTCGGGTAACAACACATTTAGAACTCAAGTCCGACCGCTCAGTTGACAAAGATAGCGCACGTGTACTGCGCCCAGTCGGGTGCACCAACAAGAAGAAAGACTACGCCGCCCACCTGCCCGTCACCTTGCTCAAGCAGGGCAAGACCTACAGTGTCGACGTTGTTCGCAATTCGCTCCTGGCATTCATTAACGACAACGACGTAAAACTGCCTAAGCCTACCGCCTCCGAGGGGTCTGGTTTCTTTGAAGGCAGTCCAGCACTAGATCGTTCGGCTACGTCTGAGGCGGCTATGAACGGTGTCGACTGGCACGACAACATGCTCAAGCTGATTGCTAGCTGGGTAGCCAAAGGTAACACTGACGCCGAGATTCATTCGATAGCGTCTCAACACACTTTGGATGGTTACTCAGCAGACGAAACGCGGCACGAAGTTCAGGTAATGATTGACGGTGCGAGGGGTAAAGGTTTTGCACCCCCCGAGATTGCACCGCCCGTCGAAGAGCCAAGTGATGATGACGACGACGCGGCGTCGAGTACAACGACGAACGCAAAGACGCTAGTTGTAGCCGGTGAAACAATACACCACTGGCCCAAAGGCTTTAAGTGGAACAGCGTTGCGCTGAGCAGAGAAATTCCTGACCCCGACGGCGGTCTCTCTACATGGCGACCGTTCTGCCGTACGTTCATCTACCCCCTTAACCGTATCCAAGACAGCGAAGGTACGTGGGTGGTGCACTGGAAGGCGCTTGAGAAGAACGGCAGTTGGCGTGAGTTTTTCATGCCCATGAACGAACTGGCATCCACCGACTTGATGGCAAAGACGCTGGCAAGCCACGAAGTATTTCTCCCCCCTATTAGAAACGCGAGGGCCGACATGGCAGAATTTGCAGTTACCATAATCGAAGAGCTACAGAAGTGGCGCATTGAGACCAAGACATACAAACAATTTGGCTGGTTGCCTGACCGCACGGGCTTTGTAATGGGCACCAAAATGATTACCGAGAACGGTGATACTGCGGTGCTGTGCGAGGACAGTGTACCTGCCGACATCCAAGTAGACTTCGGTCGTTCTGGCACACTTGATGAGTGGGTCTCTAACATCGACAAGCTGTACAACCGTCCGAAAGCGGAGCCGTTTCAGTTTGCCCTGTGTCACTCTATGGGTTCAATCCTTGTCGAGTTGATGGGTTCGTCTAACTGGCACGGCCTTCCGCTTGCGTTCACTGGTCAAGGTGGCACGGGTAAGTCGACAGCCTGTAAGATCGCTTGTGGCTTCTACGGCAACCCGAAACTCATGGACCGGCAGACAGGCACGGACGGGTCTACGCTTAACGCTACGATCAAACGTGTGGCGATTATGGGTTCGCTTCCTATGCTGCTCGACGAGTTCTCAGGTAGGACGCCCGACGAGTTGACGCGCACCGGCTATGCGCTGGCCAACGGCAGGGACAAGGAACGGCTCGGTACCAACGGCAAGTTTACTACGGTCGGCGGTCAGTGGTTCAAGAACAGCTTCATCACCAGCAACGACAGCATCATTGAGAGCATATCTAAACTGCCAGTGGGTTATCGTGTCGAAGCCACGCAGCTGCGCTTCTTTGAGGTTCAGTTGCCCGAAGACTTTACCAAGCGTACGTTCCCCGACATCACGCAGCAATTCATCGAACATCACATGGATCACGTCTACGGTGAAGCGTGTCTGCCTTTCATCCGGTTCATCATCAAGAACACAGACTGGGTACGTCGGCAGATCACGGCTGCTCGTGCCAAGTTCAACCCGCAGAGCAACGAAGATAACAAAGAACGGTTCTACCGCGACACCATCGTCACGGCTTGGGTCGCAGGCAAGATAGCGCAGAAGATCGGTCTCATATCGTTCGATGTGAAGTCCATGAAGAAGTGGTCCGAAGACCATGTGAAGACGTTGCGCGAAGGCCGCAAAGAAACCAACGCCGACATCAGCGAACATCTGGCTGCGTTCATCGGAACGTTACAAGGACGACTCATCGTCACCAAGCGCATAGGCCACGGCAGCAGCCGCAAAGAAGACCCCGCTGTTATGCTGCGCGGCCCCGCAGCAGGGCGTGTGTGCACCGAGGACGAGCGTGCCTTTATCTCTCACAGCGCAATGGCCGACTGGTGCGGTGAAGCTGGCGTAGCCCCCAAAGCCATGCGTTCTGAGTTGGATCGGGCTGGCTACTTAGTCCCTCAAGCCGACGGGTCTCCCAGCGTGCGTATGCACTTGGGTAAAGGCTCGACCGTCCCCAGCGGCCAGACACGTTGCTACGAACTCAAATACAACAAGCTGATGGCTAGCGGCAATATCTCCGTCGTAGAGGAAAAAGCAGATGAGTGATTTACAGCAAGTACAAAAGACGATTAGATTCAAGCTCCGAGCTATGACCCAAGACGCTCAGCGACGACACCGACGGGCGCTAAAGCAACAGCTAGAAGACCTTACCCATCTGTTCGAATTGTTGGAGAGGGAGACAGAAGATGGCTAAACCTAAACCCGCTCCCGAATGGGCCACACCCCCGCTCGACATCCATCAAGCAGCCGAAGCACTGGGCATGTCTCGGTCCTCGCTCGACTACGCACTGAAAGACCCAACCGTAGAAGCAGGCATTCATTTTGAGCTTCGCGGGAATCGCAAAGTCTTCTACCGTGAAAATATTACAGCTGTAAGAAAGGTGTTGACGCAATGCGCCTCAAAATCAAATGGCGAAAAGGTTGGGCGTATGCCCACGGTTCGGGTCCAGACGGGCAAAGGATCAGAGAATCTCTCTCTACTCAAGACGTTCGCAGGGCGGAAGAACTCCGGTCGCAGCTAGAGTCAGACCTGTGGGCGGTGCATATGTACGGCCCGAGCGTCATAATGACGTTCGACCAAGCAGCGGTGGAGTACGCAAAGGACGGCGGCGAGGCACGCTACTTGGTAAAGATGGCCGAGCAGCTTGCGGGAGTAACGCTGCATAAGATTACCCCACAGATGGTTAGAGCCGCTGCCAAGAAAGCATTCCCCGATCAAGCAAACGCCACCGTAAACCGACAAGGCATCGTGCCTGCCCGATCAGTTATAAACTACGCACATTCCCAAGGGTGGTGCGCGCCGATCAAGGTCGCGTCGTTCAAAGTCGACAAAGTCAAAAAAGTAGCAGTCGGGGCCGACTACCTGACCGCGCTGAAACCACACCTAATGATTCACTCGTATGCGTTGCTGCTGTTCGTGCACACGACGGGGCGTCGTATCGGAGAAGCTGTGATGCTGACACCCAACGACATCGACCTCAACAAACGGTCGGCATATATCGGAGTAACCAAAAACGGCGAACCCGCATACGCAAGTCTCGTTCCCCCACTCGTCGACATCCTTCGTGATCTTGAACCGCTGAACAACAGAGTGTTTCGCTACATGGGGTACAACGGTATTTACAAGACGCTGAAACGAGCCTGTCGTTTAGCTGGCGTAGACTACTTAGCCACGCACCAGCCGGGTCGTCATTCGTTTGCTACGAACCTGCATGAAAATGAGGGCTGGACGAGCAAGGCAATCGCCGACGCAGGGGGGTGGAAATCACCCCGTTTGGTAGAGGAAAACTACATCCACACCAACGATGCAGCGACCCGCGCAACGGCCTTAATTAACTCAAAAATGGCACACCCTTTAAAATCAGTTAAGTAAGTTATTGATATTATTATATTATTTAGGCAGGGCGTTAACCTTGCCAAGGTTAGGGTCGGGCGTTCGAATCGCCTCGCCCGCTCCAACTAAAGGGTAAACAAATCAACGGCTTGCAAGAGTTTTAGTTTGTTTACCCTCTACCAAACATCCCATCTTTTAGTAGAACATCCGCCGTATTGTGAGAACATTATGGCACAAAATTGGCACACTCAAAAAAAGACCCAACAGGGGGAGAGCGCCTGCTGGGTCCAGTTGGCCGCGTACTGGGAGGAAAAATCGCGGCTGGGGAGAAACAGTTAATTTCCGGTTAATTGCTTCCGATACTTGTCTTCGCGCTTGCTCTGCCGCCGCGAGGCTTTCATTAAGTCCGATACAGGTTGACGCTTTAGTGTGCCGCGCTCGTTGTTAAAGAACGGACGGATACGATCTTTGGACGCTTGCAGGTCACGCCACTCCTGTCGTAGCTCTTTTTGCTTGGCCCTATCGCGGTCAGCTTTTGCGTCGATGTATTCGTTGCGCAGACGACTGCTCTCACTACTAAAGTATTCCGTCAGCTCGTACTGCTGCCCTCGGGTCCATTTAATTTTGTTGATCTCGGTAGACGGCAGGCCCATGGCGTTCAGCATCAAGCTGCCGATATTTATTTCTCGGGGGTCGATCACTACATCGCCGTTAGAAAGCGAGAACCCTTCTGTAGCCAAACGAAATGTTTCTGTGGCCGATCTCACACCCTTTGGCACCGAGTATTCGACGGCTTTTAGCATGTCGCCTTTTTCCATGTAGCCAGCTGCTCGGGCAAAGTTAGCTGCTGTCGTACCGACTGGACCGAGAAGTCCAAACCAAACATCTTTTACGCCGTCTTCACTAGCTTCAAAGTCAACGTACGGCATCGGCTGAAATATTTTTCCCTGACTTAGCTTCGTACTCATATCGACACCGAGGAACGCAGGTAGGCCACGGGCCAGCACGTCGGCCAGCTTTTCATTTTCTATCTTAGACCGAATGTAACGCTCTAAATCTTCTGGCTCATCCTCATCCCCCAGCAGGGTCGTAAACGCCCAGTACAGGCTACCCAGCATTGGAACCCCAGTCAGCCCCGCAGTAAGTCCCGCGTGCGCCAGAGAGTAACCCAAAATGCGTCCGCCCACAGCTTTTTCTTCCTGCGAACCGAACCGAATTTGTTTAAACGCGTCAGTGTAATGCCACGCCATTAAGAACTGATACTTACGATATTGCACTGTGACTTTAGGAAGAGCTTTTAACAGCAGTGGAGCGTCTAGCCGTGAGAAGTTACCCTGCGTATCCTGCACGACCGCTGTAGCGTACTCCATCGGCGTCATCTTCATCTGCCGCATAGCATTGGGATTTTTCTTGGCCATGTCGTACGCAGCAATCGCTGACGAGACACGGTTGTGGGCTTCGACGTAACGAGCCACTTGGTACAGGCGATGCGTCATGCCCCCGAGAAAGTCAGATGCTTTGTTTATGCTGTCGTAACCAAAATCAAATTTGTCTAAGTTGCCAAGGTCTTCTTCCATGCCGACGTCCAGCAACTGGTGCAGCTGCAAATACTCTAGCAGCCTGCGGTACTCAGGCGGGGCTTTTTCAATATTGATCCCGACTTGGTTCGTACCCATCAACCCAACAGTAGCCGCCGTCTTTACTTGGTTAATGAAGCTCCCGTCAATAATGCTCCTAGCCACACCGTAACCTTTGAACAATGCAGCCCACGTGCCATTGTAGTCGTTAAAGTTCCCAGCAATACGCGGTACCGTAACCATGATCGGCTGCGTAGCGTTTGTAAGGTGGTATCCGATGCTAGTTGTCAACATGTAAACAGAGTTGGCCGCAGCAATGCGATCTTGGATGGGCGTATCCACTTGGTTAAGCGTGTCTTTGTAATGCTTAACAATCATGTTGTACGTGTCTTGCTGTTCTTTACGAGCGCCGCTAGACGGCTTCGCCTCTGCAAGTGCTGCGTTTATAGTTGCCCCGTTCTCCATCTGCGAAATCAAACTAGCTTCGGCCCGTGCATGAGACAGAAACGACCGCATCATGTTTTTGTCGTAGCCTGCTCTGTTCATACGTCGTGACCCAGACAACCGAGCGCTGCGCTCGTCCAGCGACTGGAAGTACAAGTTCTTAACTAGGTCTTGGAAGGCTTTCTTGGCGTCAGCAGGTATAGCCGAGTTATTGCCAGCTTGCAGCGCACCAAGGACTTTCTCGTATACTGCTGGATTGCCGATGCGATCGCTTTCGATGTCTGCTTCTCTTTCCGACCACTGAGCAAAAGCGTATTTATTTTCGTTAGCATCAACAAATTGTTCTGCCGCCCCCGGCGTATCGAAGAAACTGATCGCATAGTGGTCAGGGTCAGACTTTAATTTATCTATTTTTTCACGAAGTTGTTTTGTAACGGCCTTAGGGTCAAGCGCATCGCGTTTATTTTCCGCATCCACAAGCTGCTGTGACTTCAACTCCCCTGCAAAGTTACCAAATCGTTTGAGAGGCGCGTACGGCCCTTCCAACGCTGCCTCGGTAAAGAACTTTTTGTCCACGCCTAAGGCTTTGGCTATGGCAATTTTTCTCTGCCGCATGTCTTCACCATGCGCAAACACGTCCTTGGCCAGCTGCTGCTCACTCTCGCTAAGCCCATCAAAAATGCGTTTCATTATCGGGTCTATCTTGACCGTCCTGCCCTTAATCTCAGGGTCGTAAGCCCATTTCTGGAAGAACGTTGACTTGCCGATAAAGTCGTTAACCGCATCCAGTCGAGCGGGGTCTAAGTTTGTCGCCCGTATGGCAATGTCTTCGAACTGCCTGCGTATCTCGTTACGCGTGGCTTCTGCGGCCAGCATACCATCGTACCAACGACCGACGGCAGGCATTTTTTCACGAGACTGGCCGACGATTTGGTGCAGGAACTTGAGAGATTGCGTACCAGCTTTGGCGATAAATTTAGCGTTGGTAAGGAACGGCTTTACTTGTGGGCCTTGTGTCTTAGCGGCCCAGCTTTCTTTAATACCATATCGAATTTCGTCCACGGTATTTTTCTTGTCGGAGACGCTTTTCCCCGGCGAACGGCCTACGACAATCAGGTTGTCTTCATCGAACACGACGTTGTTGTACGCAAGCCCTTGATCTGCCGACGTGGCACCGAGTGTCCCAGCATCAGGAAATATTATACCTTTAACGCCAAAGTCGTCCATCATCATAGAGATGACCATATCCTCTTGCCCAGAGAAGCTGTTTTTACCGCGAAACGCAGGTTTACTTTTCGATTTGTCGGAAAGCTGGTCAGCCATATTGCTTAGCATAGCCGAACTGCGGGGGTGAAACTTTAGCGCCTTCTCCATGCCGCGGTACACGTCCCACCCAGAAGCACTCATAAACGTCTCACCGAGAAAATCAGTTAAGTCAGACGTCAACGCTGCTTTGGCCTTGTCTTTTTCAGCTTTGGTCCCCGGGTTGTTTGCGTCAAAAAGTGTAGGGTTGCCCATAAGAAGGGGGTCGTGCCGTTTCCTAATTTCGGTCATCCGCGAGGCGATGTCACTTGTGTTTGGGTCAGACAAAACAGGACTTTTGTCAAAAATATAGTCTAGCAGGTCAAACGCATCTACCGGTGGTAACGACATAAACATTTTTGTGAGCCTGTCTTCGATTGCAGGGTTCTTATAAATCTCTGAACCCCACGCCATCATGTCTTTGTCTTCTACCAGCGTGTCCACAAAGACCAAGTTACCTTCTACGCCCGTCTCCTTACGGTAGGCGGCGTAGTCTTTCGACGCTTGACCCTGTATTTTTCGAAGCTCGACCCTCGCCTCTCCGTATTTGTTCATATCAGCTTGCACGTAGTCTTTAAAGTTGTAGTCAGTCACGGCCTCTACATTAAAACTAACACGCGTCCCGCCTCTAGTTGGGTAGGTAATTATCGTTTCCGTAAGATCATCGGCTGTTTCCCGAAACTCGATACGTGGCGGTTCAAGAGGGGGTTTATGCCAACCGGGGGCGTTGCGTTCCTTAACCTCAGCTGCTGTCCCAATGGTGTTTCTTGATGGTGGGTTAAACCTCTGAATTATTTCTGACACCACTGGTGGCATATCGTCGAGTTCAATACGTTTGTTTAGTGGGTTGTTTGGGTCAGAAAGAGCCGCTTCTCTCCCCTCTTTACCTTTTCGCTTTTCGTCCTGACGTAAATACCAGCGTGCGATAGAAAAGCGTTCAGCCAGATAAGTACCCCAGCCGTAGGCTTGCGCTCCTTCACCCATGCCCATGTACGCGTGGTTAAACCGCCTAAAGTCAGCAGTCGCCCCGTGTTTCCGAGCGCGTAGAGATATGCGTGCTGCGCCTTGCGCCAGATCAACGACATCCTGTGCAGTAAGGTTATCGGTGTTGTACTTGATTTTACGCAAAGCCTTTTTAAACAGTGCGTACAGTTCACGCAGCAAGCGCCCTATCGGTGTCTTAACGCTTGGCTCCACGCCCATTGCCGTGGCTTCTTCCAAGAAATAAGCAAGTGTTTCCGACGTGACTATCTCTGGGTCTTTTGCCATGCGCTTATCGGCCTGCGCTGCATTTTGCACACGTTCAAGCGCTTTTTTGCTGATGATGCTTTCAAGCGAATTATCGTTCTGAGAAGCCCATTCGTTAACTTTCAGTTCTAACCTTGCTCGGGTATTGGCGTCTACCATCTGGTCGATACCTAGGTGAGAACCGACTTCGTGCATAAAGGCTGCGCGTTCGCCACCGGCTGCAATGTTGCTAAGGATGAAGTGGGCAGTAGTTGTGCCGTTACTGTCTTCCGAAACCCAACCAAATGACGCTCCGCTCTTTACGTTAGCCAGCGCGTCACCGCCAAGGTTTTTAAGTATCCGCTGTGCCACGACATCGGACTCGTTGTCGAATATCTTTACTCGCCAGTTGGTGCTTTTACCTGTCAGTTCTTTAGTGAGTTTTTCAAAGACTTCTCTGGACCCAGTCTTAGGTTTCGGGTCAACATTAAAATCATTGCCGGTCAGGTCTTTAAACGAGAATCGAGTACCTGAGTTGTTATCCGAAGGGGCGTCAGGAGCAGCAGCAGCAGCTGGCTTTTTAAGTACCTTTTTCTTAGGCTTTGTTTCTACGACTGTTGGGCGATAATCCTCGTCGGCCTCTGGTGAGAAATCATTGCTGTCCTCTGGAACGTTTCCTCCGCGTTCCGCTTTTTGTTTTTCGCGCCTAGCGAGTATGCCGTTTCTAGCGTCTGCTACGTTCTGTGCTTGCTCAACTGTAGGATTTATGAAGGCCGGGTCGGCTAAAATATCTTCAGCCGTAAATCTACGCGGTTTTTTCTCTACGACTGGGGCTGTTTTTGCTGCGCCTTGGACGCTTGCAGTTTCTCCATCTTGGCTAGTATCCGCTCCTGTTTCGCTGTCAACGGTACTCCCTTGTCCTTGGCTTCCCGTAGGTGGGGCGCGAGCTTCATCAGTACGTTCCGCGCTTTGAGCTGCTGAGCCTTGGTTACTTTCGGTAGGTTGGGCGTCATTGGCTGTCTCCTCTAGGCGTTGTTCTATCTCACGCAAGTCTGCGGTCAGCAGCTGAAGGTCTTCTGGGGACTGGTTTGATTCTTGGTACTCTAGGACACTCATCATCCAGTCGTAACGATCTTGTTTACTTACCTTAGCGAACGCAGGTGTGCTATCAGATTTTAGGGCATCCCACTCACTGAAAACCATTCTTGCGTCGACTTCTTGCATTGCAGAGTCGATGTTGCGTTGCAGGTTCTTGGCGTTCTGCTCCGCGGCTTGTGCCGCCACTTCTTCGTCTGTGGTGGTTTGTTTTTGGGCGAACTCTTGTATTTGCTTGGCAGTGAGGTCTTTGACCGGCTTGAACTTTTCGGGTGTAAACTCTGTACCCGCCGCCTCAGCCTGTTTCTGCGCTAGTTCGTTTCGTTCAGCTACCGCCTTACGTTCCTGCGCGTTTGCTGCTTTGTACGCTTGCTTAGATTTAGCGTTACTTTCCGCTAT
>Ga0209336_10000243_pt1 | contig 27820 bp, 46 predicted proteins | sample LinPmetageLP32_FD_184042 | JGI IMG/M metagenome (GOLD analysis project Ga0209336, IMG submission 184042) | Marine viral communities from the Pacific Ocean - LP-32 (SPAdes) (version 2) | ecosystem: Environmental > Aquatic > Marine > Oceanic | place: Pacific Ocean | collected 2009-08-23
ATAAGGATAATTTGTGTATTCATATCCACGCCAATATACCTTAGAACCATCAGAGTTTCTATCTTTCATCATACCCTTGGCATATTGCATAATATGAACCATTTCGTGAAAGATAGTAGTTAAAAAATCTTCTTGATTGAGAGTTTGCCTAAGAACCATATCAAACTCATTTCTACCACTGGCAACTGAACATTCGCCATGAAATTCAAAGTCTTTTTGTATTTCTACATTGATACAAATTGTACGATGTCTAGGTGTTAATTTTTTAAAACACCAAGAAATCGTATCTTCTACTAATTTTTTTTGTTTTTTTGTACCACCATAGACGTGACATACATTCATTGTAGGCACCCCCCTATGATAATATTTAGTGTTGGGGCATTGTATAAGACTATCAATACCCCACACATCTAGGTCGTTCACATTTTCATCATATATCATATACGACCTACTAGACACTTGCATTTGTTGATGATGATTGAGAGGTCGCAAGTGCCAAACTGTTAATTCTGTTTAATAGACAATCCAATTGTTATGACCCCACTCATAATCATTATTACTGAAAAAATCAATGCACCTAACCAATTGGCACTTTCTGCACCAGTTGGGCCATCGATAGAACCGACTGCCATCATGGCAGCCAGTAAAGTCATCGTTCCAAAAAAATATTTCATCATTAACCTCTCTTTTAATTTAAGTATAATGGGCCTGTCCATTGAATAGGATAGTTACCCTCTAAGATGTTTCCTCTGGCTCTGTTCTTTGCCGGAGCAGACCAACTCGCAGCTTTAAGAATATCACCCTTCTTAAACATTGGTTGTCCATACTTTGTTTTCATGTCTTCTTTTACGATAAAGGCAAATACACTATTTTTTGAAATTACCTTTGCGTATTTTTGTCCATTTTCTAATCTGAAACTATCTCTAAATTCAGATTGCATGGATGCGTTATCTTTCATAAAGGAATTGTAATCTAGGATTGCGGCTTCTTTTAGAAGTTCAAATCCCTCTTCGATAGTCTTTGCGTCTTGTTTTACTATTTGCATAATATATACCTCTCTAATTATTGTTTGTTTTGTAGTAAAAAATTTTCTGACATGAAGTCGTAATTTTCTTCAAGTCCGTTAAAAGCAATCATTTCATCAACTTGCTCTTTTGATAATAAGTAATATTCCATTGGATTAACTTCCTCTGTCATATTCTCATTCCAAAAAGGATTTGTGATAAACTCATCATCTGTCATAAATCCTAAAGTAATTTCTTCTTTGGTAGCAGGTCCGGTAGAGTTACTTGATAGTAACATGTTTCTTAGTTGTGGTCTCATTTTTAATACCTCGTTATCATCATTCATAATTATATATTACCAGATAAAAGGGGGTATTGTCAAGGGTTATTGCTAAACTTTTTTTCCTAAAATCCACCCTACAAGAGACTTTCGAATGCCCGATTTTACAGGGTTTACACGATGCCAATAGTCTGATTTGAAGAAAATTACTTCATTTTTGCCAAGACAGAATGTCGCATGTCGAGGATTTTTGTTAGGATGTTCGTATTCTAAGTCAAATTCACCACCCTCAAATTCATCATTTAATATTAAAGAAAATGATATCTTTCTAATTCTTCCGTCTGCATATGGTTTTGAATTTTGGTCTATATGCCAACCATATTGGCCATCACTTTTATACTCTGTATATTGTAAAGGTTCGATAGCATCGATATCGAAGTTCCAACCTGTGGTTGCGTTGATGTCTTTAGTAAATTCTAAAAACTTATTTAAAGTTGGTTTATCATTAATCCAACTTATCTCTGAATCTCTAACTGTATACCCACTACTGCCTAGAGTTTTGGCATCTTCTAATTTACCAATATCTTTAGCAGTAAAGGGTATTTTTGTTAAATGATAATGAGGGCCTATTCTCATTAAGGTTTAGCGAAATTATCATTCCAACCAAATGCTTCTTTTACTACATCTTTCGATAGTCCTTTGTACATTTGATGTATTTTTTTATCTTTTGCTTTGCAAAGAAGGTTTGCTTCACTTTCATGTAGACCTTCTAACATTTGTATAAACATCATTTCTTTTTTATGTTGTGGGGTATCATTATCGGCACCTTTAATATAATGCCATAATTTTCTTGCCTCTGTTGCAAGTCTTGTATGTTCAGTACCTGCAGGTGCTTCATTTGCTACATATGGAACATCACCTTCTGGTAAGACCCATATTATATTTGGGTCGAATGATGATTTAAGCACCATTCGCAATGAGGCGTTGTCGTGTTGTCTTAATATTTTTATCTTATCGTTTTTTGTTTTTGCTTTATGTACTTTGTCTAATATTTCTGAAAATAACAAAGTAGCGTTTGAGTTGTTAGTTATAACCATTAGAAATCTCCTATTGAATCTGTTAACTCTTTTAATTTATTTTCGATAAAGTAAGTTAACATTTTACTTCTATCGCCACATGGTGCTTCAACAAATTCTTTAACAATATCTGTTTCAATGTCTATCGGAATACATTCTAAATCAATAAGGTTTTTATTACGAGTATAATTTCTTACTACCTCATCGGTTGCCATTGTATCCATAAAGTTACCATCTTTCCATGCATCTATTTTCTTTTTACTTAGGGGTCTTTGTCTAAGATTTTCTACAAACACATTATCATTTGATAATACATTTGGTACTCCGTCTGAAGAATCACCCTTTAAAATATGTATCTTTATATATTCTATTGGGTCTTCACCATTTACTCTTTTTTTTAGTATAGGAGAATATTGCGAAACATTTGGATATTTTTGAAGTTGTATAAAGTCTTTATCACCAGAAACAATCATAATTTTATCGTCTGGGTATTTCTTTACAATAGTGGCAATAACATCGTCTGCTTCTGCACCATGCACTTCAACTGTTTTGTAAGGTAAATAATCTTTTAGTTCTTGTTTGATTTTGTTAAGACACTCAAAAATTGATTCCCAATCTTTGTTATCTTTATTTCTGGCTCTTCTACGATTTTGTTTGTAGTTAGGAAAGTAATCTCTACGCCAATAGTGTTTACTATCATATGCCAATACAATTTCACCATACTCACCTCTGAACTCTTGTCGATGCATTCTTATTGAATTAAGTATCATGTGCCTAACGATACCTTCGTCAGGTTTAGTACTTTTTTCCATGTTCAAATGCATCATCAAACTTGCCAGGGCAATTTGATTCATATCTAAAATTATCATATATCCTCTATTAGTTTTTTCACTTCATTAATATTTATACTATGATACGAGGTATTGTTGTTATTGTCAAGTTTATTCTCTATCATAATTTTATCAACTAAATCGTTTAAAATGTGCTTATAACCAAGTTCTTTGTATGTTACAGCACGAATACATTCATTTAAAAAAGGAATATATCTCTTCATGGTATCAGTACCTACATCAAATCCATTCTCTTGAAAGATTGAAATAGCATTAACTACAATTTGTTCGGCAAGTTCTTCAACAAATTCAATATCATCTCTTACTTGATTTTCCTCTTGAGGTGATATGTTCGCCACTCTTTTCCATGGCCCCTTTATGATGTTGTTCTTTTTTATTTCCGATTCTATTTCCATATTTTTCCTTTAGTTCAAAATATCGTACGGCATCTTTGACACTCATTGACATAGTATTGTCTAAAGATTTTCTTTTTAATTTTTCATATTCGTTATCAATAGTCATTGTCCAATTTTGCTAATTTTTTTAACCAACGTTTTTTACCTGCATTTTTGGCCAGTCTTTTCTTTTCTGACTTAGGAATAAAATGTTGTCTTTCTTTTATCTCTTGTACGAGACCTGCATTTTTAACTTTTCTTTTAAGTTGTCTTAATGCTTTTTCGATGTTGCCATCTCTGACAAACACCTGAAGTCCTTCAGGCCTTTCGAATTTTTTTCTGTCGTTCGGATTATTAAATCTTGGTTTCATAGCACTCCTTGTTTTTTTATTTAGTTAAATTAATAGTAAAATTGATAAACCTAATATCCATGGCATTAACCACCATAGAACAATAGCAAATATAATATAAAATAATATCTTAATCATACCACACCGTTTCATATCCATAAGGTTTATGGACAGGCCCATGTATTTGATAAAGTAAATGACTAAACTCTCCAGCCTCACCATAGAGGTTAATTAGTTTTTCTTTTGCATTATCAATTGTTTCGAAAGGGCCTTCAACTGTATCAGATGAAATTAATTTATAACCATCACCTGTGTCACCGTAATTCATGTTTGCAATGTAGAACCCTTCGGTTACTGTATAGGGATTAATTGTCATTATGCGGCCTCCTGATTTTCATCCATGAACATGTCAAGTTGTACTTCGTCATCTTTTTCAACAACTGTACCCAGATAGTCTAGGTCAACTGTTATTTGATTAAATGCCGCAGTTACATATTCAGTTTCAACTCCATGCGTTTGAAGAGTAACTGAATTGTTGATTTCATCATGGTTAATTCCACCACCATTGAGAAATAAGTTATCTGCTTCCATTCGATTAGAAGCAAGTACAGATTGTTGAATGAGTACTTTGTACTCAATAGTTTGTTGGTAAAGTTTCTTTCCAACTTCGTCTGAATAAAACATTCTCATTAAGCAGCCTCCAACATTGACATTGGTACACGATAGACAGTACCAGATAAGTTAACAAGACATTTCGTTTGGTTAATCTTTTCGACAACCCCTAACTGTCTCTTAGTCTTTTGGACAACATAAACTTTCTGTCCAACCGTAATGGATGCTTTCGCATTCATAACTTTCACTTCCCTAATAAACTGTGAAAGTTCATTAAGTTGAGAAAGATTCATTTTTTGTATTTGCGTTTTCACGTTTAACATTATATTACCTCTTTTCTTTATCATCTATATTCAATGTATCAGGCTTTAGAGGTATTTGTCAAGGGTTAATTTTTCCCTTATTTTTCGGGCATTTTGATTAGATAGTATCACTAGGGCAGACCCCTAACCACCCGTTCAGCGGCCCTTAAAACAGTAAAATTATTCGGAATTTTCGCAACTACAATGAGAACATGCACAATCCATACAAGTCATTCCACAATGACACCAGTGGTCACATTTGTCGCATAATACTACTGCCATTTATTTGCCTTGTCCTTTATATGGTTTATAATCTCTTCTTTTACTCTTATTCATGGAATTCATTTTTACTTTTCCATTACCAATTGATGTTCTTTTAACTTTAGGTTCGTATACCGAAGTAGTGTTCATTGCTCTTGCCATTATTATTTCCTTTCGATTAATGGTTTATATATTGTCACCGACTCTGATTTTCCTTTAACTTTGATTTTATCTACTTCTACTGATTTAGTATTATAGAGTTGTTCCATAGTATAAGAAGAGTATAGTGTTGGCAACACTTTGCCATTTTCGTCTTTGTAGTTTCTAGTTGCTGATTCTAATCTGGCTGCAAGATTAACTGCATCACCAATAACAGAATAGTCAAATCTAGTATCACTTCCCATATTACCAACAATACAAGTACCTGTGTTAACACCTGAACCTATATTAATTTCTGGTAAACCTTTTTCTTTAAATTCTTGTTTTAGTTTTTCTGTTTCCTCTGCACATTCAATCGCAGTCTTAACTGCCATTTCAGCATGATTAGGATTATCTAATGGTGCATTCCAAAAAGCCATAATACAATCACCCATGTATTTGTCTATCGTTCCACCATTGTCTAAAACAATTTTACTCATACGATTTAAATAATCATTAATAACTTCTACCAAACCTTCTGGGTTATTATTGTTTTTATAATATTCAGAAATTGGTGTAAATCCTACTATGTCCATAAACAGAAAAGACATCTCTCTTCTTTCACCACCAAGTTTTAATTTACTTGGGTCTTTCTGTAATATTGCAACCTGTCTAGGGTCTAAGTAAGTTTCGAATTGTTTTCTAATTTGTTGTTTTAATTGAAACTCTAAAATAAATCTATTAAAGATACTATGTAATCCTACAAAGAGTATTGTAACTAATATCCATGTAGCATCAACTAACATCAATTTGTTTGTAAAGAAATAATATGTTCCGTACACAGCACCTGCTGAGAAACCAATCATTATTAAACCAACGAACCAATATGCCGTATATCTTGTTAATATAATAATTAATGCACCTACTAGGAATGCTGTTACTAATTCTGCAAGGAAAGATATATCAACTCTTTCTATATTTGTACCATCAACAACTGTTTGTAAAGTAGAAGCAAGAACAACATAATCATATTGAGCACCAGTTGGTGTAGCAATTACTCCACCTAAACCTTCTGCCTTCATACCAATAACAATTGTTTTTCCTTCTAAACTAATTTCTTTTGTATCTAAATCTGCAAGAGATATTTCTGGGTAAGACTTATTCCATGTTAACCATATTCTTGCATTTGCATCAGTATTGATTGTTGCAAACCCAGGTACTCTCATTGCAATAATACCTGCATCCCCTGATTTGACTTGATAACTCGGGTCACCAACTGCAACTCGAATAACTTCTATTGCAATATTTGGATAAACATCGTTTCCTATCTTCATCAGTAAAGGCATTCTTCTAACAACACCATCAACTTCTGGTGCTGTATTTGTTGTACCAACACCTGCGGCGTTATCACCGATTTGTGGAATTGGCCCAACCATACCTGGCCATTCAAATAACCAATCTAAGGGATTACCAATTTTAGCAACTCCTCTTGGGTATCCGTTTTGACTTGTTTGATGTGAACCTGTCTGTGCGACAACAACAAAATTACCATTAAGTGTTTGACTAAAAAATTCATCACCACCCATTCTATCTTGTTCTGAAAATAAGATAGGCATAACAATAACACCTGCACCTTGTTGTCTTAATTTTATAATTGTATTTGCCATGACAGTTCTATCCCACGGCCATTGTCCATTTACTTCAATTGCTTTTTCATCAATCGTTACAATTACAATATCATTAGATATAATTTTATCTTGAGATTGAAAGAGAAGGTCGAATGATTTTAGTCTAAGAATTTCTTTGATTTGTGGGTCTTGTAGTCCAATCCATATTAAAGTAAATAAAGTTACAAATGCAACTGTCCAATGTGTGAATATTTTTTTCATTGATTAACTGTTAAAGTACACCAAGTATGATTACAAAATAATGTAGAGTTATATGTTTTGTCATTACCTGTTTGATAGATGTTTAAGGAACTACCAGAACCACTACCTCCGGTTACTGTTACATCAACATCATTATTGTTACCGACTTGTTGAACATCTAAACTACCACCAACCCATGAACTACCTGAAACATCAATATCGTTATCAATACCATCTTGCAAAATATTAACTGTGGCTGTATTACCTGTGACTGATAGTGTTAAGTCATTGGCTTCTGTGTTTTCAATTTTAAATGTGCATGAAACTAATAATGTGATTATTAATATACTACTGATTTTGTATAATATTGATTTCATTACTTCCCTCTCCTAATGTGTAATCTCGAATTTCGAAATCTTGTTGTGTAACATTTATTATATATCCATTCTCTTGGTCTAACTTTAATCTAATTATGTTTCCTGATGCATCTTCTCGTTCCCATATATAGTTTCCGTCTTCTATTATCAATAAGATACCAAACTCGTCTCTACCTTCTTTTCTTTTGTCTTTTACTTTATCAAATTCACTTCTCATTTGCAAGGCCAATTGTTTATTTAACTCTGCCAATATGTCACCTAAAAAGTTTTGTTCTAAAAAATCAATGTCTAATCTATTAGAATATTCGTCTTCTTCAACTTCTAGTAAATCAACATCTAAATCATCAAACTTTAAAAAGTCAATATCTAGTGCGTTTCCTATCATTTTTAGATTCTTTTCGTATTGAATCTGGTCGTCTAGTTTTGGCGGTCGTCTTACAATTAACAAGTTGTTAATAAGTGATTCATCTAAATCCAAAATCACTGGTGATAATGGTTTACTTTCGGGCGTATCAACTTGTGTTGCCTGAAATGCTTGATTCATTATAACAAACCCAGCGTCAGATTCTACACTAATTTCACCAACAAAACAATTACCACTTGTGTCGCAACTTGGTAATAATATAATTGTTGATGAACCTATCTCATCAACTGTCATTGCAAAATCTGTACCTCTAACTGATACAGTAGCAGTTGGTGTCTCTATATTTATATTCTGTGCTGAGTTCTTTGCAATTTGACCTGAGGCATATCTCACCGTTCCTAAAGTTGCCTTTAAGGATAGTTTACCTGTCTTTGCTTTTGGGTCATAGACAAATTCATCTATGATTAATTTAGAATGAGAAGTAACGTCAACTCTTGTATCGTCTAAAAACTCAATAGCAAGTTTTCCTTTGCCTGTTTTAACTGTATCATAAGAAAAAACATCTAGGTCTTGTTCTACTTCAATTTCTGTTTTATCTTCTCTTTGAATAACTGAATTTCCCTCTTTCAGTACTACATCACCTATACTTGATGCATAGAGCGTAGTACTGAATAAGATTAGGAAAATACCTAAAACGACTGTTTTAGTCTCTTTGAATAATATCGATATTTGCATTGTCACCACTTGTTGTTAAGTTAATCATATTATCATATACACCTGATTGTGTAATATCGACATCTGCTATCGAACCTGTATGTGAATGAATTAATGTGTGACCTATAGTATCACCATCGCCGTCTATATCAATTAAGTAATTGTTAGTGTCGCCATTTACTGTAATAGTTAAAATAGCACTTACACCATCAACTGTTGCCGCTACGACATTACTATCTGAGCCTGAAGCACCTGTAATATTTACAGTTGAACCTGCGGCTGAAGATGTTTCACCTATGTCTAGGTCTATATCATTTGATGAACCTGTCATGGTTATGTTAGCAGTTATGTTTCCACATGAACTGTTATTATTACCACTATCACAATTTAGGTCTACATCGTTTGAGTTACCAGTCAAGTTTATAACACCTGTATAAGTGGCACCATTAATTTGATATTTGATAACATTACTATCACCGACTTGGTCAATATTCAAACTAGTGGTAGCACCAGAAGATGCAGAAGCAGTTGTACTATTACCTATCGTGTTATTTTGTCCGTCTTGTAAAACATCAAAGGTTAATGATGCACCCGACTGTGTTACATAAATGTCGTTTGCGTTAACCGGAATTATTAAAAACATAATAAACATGACGAAACCTATTATTTTTACCATGTCTTTCCCTCATTTGAACTATATTGTTCGTTATTATTTATGTATTGGATGGTCTTCATCGGCCCATTCTATGGACTTTTCGATGACTTCTACCTGTTGATTTTCCACATTATTGGTGTTTTTATCAACTTTATTTTCGTTTTCTTTTGGTATTTCTATTAATTCATTCTTAAATTTCCAAAATCCTTCTTTTTCACCATCCATTATAATATTTAAAACTGCATATTCGATTGCAGTTCGAATTGCATAATTTACAGGTTCATTTACTGCGACACCTGTTTCAACTTCTAATGCCTTAGTTCCCATATCTAAAAACTTAAAAACATCACCACCTTCACTATGGCTTGCAATTGTTTTAGTTACATTTGTTGTAAGTAATATCTCACCAGTTTGTACTGATATAAGTCTCATGGCAACTGTTACTTGGTCAACTCTATAAGCATCATTTATACCGATACCAAAGTATCTTGCACCAAAACCACCAGAGTTAGTATTACTGTCGTATCCTACAATTCCACCTTCAACTATTAAACCTGCAAAGAGAAGTGGTTTAAGTATATTTTCTATTTCTTGTTCACCATCATATAAATCTCTTGTTGAACGAATAAGTTGTCTTTCTTTAACAAGATTGTCTAAATTTTTTCTTTCGATAACTTGAAACCAATCACCACCAGATACACTTTTTAATGCATTAATAACAAAGACATCAGCACCTTGTGTTACTGCTGTCGATAATTGAGAAAACTTTGTACTTGGTTTTCTTTGTCCTGACTGGTCTGTAAAATCATAAACTGCAATAGTAATTACTGGTTGATTATCTAAATCAGGTATATCATGCAACAAGTCTATTGTTGGTGTACCTTCAATATAAGGCATAGAACCTTTGTATGTTGATTTATTTCCTTGAGAAGTTTGACAACCACTTAATAACAAGGTCAATGTAATCAACACTATCACCCCAATGTATGACTGAATATTTGATTTCATCTTTAGTCTCTCCTTGCGTCTTCTTTACCATCTGCCCTACTTATTCTCTCTTCATCTTGTCTCAAATTCAATGCATCTGATATTTGAATATCTAATTTAATCATATCATTATTCATGTTTTTTACTCTATTGTCTAACGCCATAATAATTCCATGCATTCCTGATACTTGACCTATAACAGATTCAAGTATATATTTTAAAATCAAGAATATAAAATATCCCATAACAACTGCGGCTGCTACAGGTAATCCAAATTCAGCAAGTATAGTAAAGAATATATTGTCCATTATCTATCTTAAAATACAAAATCCCCTATCGGTACTGTTATAACAGTAATCGTACCATCATCAGAAGTAACAGTTAATGTTATTATATCGGAAGTTGTATCTTTAACCCAAGCAATTGTAGCACCCTCTATCTCCGAAGTACCACTAGTTGGACATGTTGTTGTACTACTATCACAACTTGTTCCAAACATATTATCTACTAATTGTTTTGATAAGTTTGCGTAGATTCTTGATTCGACATTTGCAATAAACTTATTGACAGTTTTATTTTTTTCTGCTCTTTCTGCAGCTGAGGCTGCTGATTTTGCCTCATCTTTCATTTTTTGCCTTCTTTGTTCTTGTAATTGGTCAACAGATAGTACATGAGAAGAGTAACCATCTCCACTAAATGCAGGGTTACCAAATTCAAAATACATTTCACTTGCATAGACAGGTTTTACTAACCATGCTATGAATACGATTATTAGGATAAAAAGACCGGGTAAATATTTTTCTTTATTGTTCATATTAGTATTTATTCTTTATCTTTCTTTGATTTTTCTATTTCTCTTAAAGTTAAAACTGTATTCAATTTAGAACGCAATCTAATCAAATCATTATCTAACATACGAATTCTATCGATTAAAGCAATAAGAACTGTACTCATCTCTGATAATTTAACTTTAACTTGAGTTGTTATATACGTATAAATGAAGTATATAAAGTAACCCATACCTATTGCGGCTAGGGTTGCAAAACCGTATTGATTTAATACTTCAACAATATCCATAGACATTACTCCTATACGATAAGAGTATCTACTTTAAATATTTCTGCATGTTGGGTTTCAATAAAAGCCCCACGATAAGCAGTAAGATGCTCTGTATCTTTCGTCCACTTTGTTGATACATTTTTGTAACATAAAATGGAATTTTTCTTTTGCTCTATGTATTTAGTAATATCTACGAAGACATTTGCATCAAAACTAGTGTACTTTTGACAATAAGGATATGCATTCATATACCATACATTTAAAGGTTGTTTTCGTCTTAAACTGTTTCCTAAGTCATGACAGAATCTATGGTCTTGATGCCAATCTTCTTTCCAATGCGTTATGAGTAAGTCATAGGATGATATATCAATTAATGCCTCAATTTCTGCGACAACTTCTCTTGTTATTGATTCATCTCTATGTTCAAGATATAGTGGATTAAAACCAAGTATCTTCGAAGATTCAGGCACATATTTTTTATGAGGTACATTTGAACAAACAATTAAGTTTGTTACTTCAACACCTTCATCAACAAATCTTGCAACTGTTCCACCACACGCCAGTTCTAAATCATCTGGGTGTGCAGTTAATACTAAAACTTTTTTCAATAGGTACCCTTTCTAGAATGTGTCCAAATTGCTTTATCATACCAATCTAGATACTTGTCACCTGTGTAATTTTCAAATGCATAGATATATCTTTCGGGGTATTCGGGTGATTCTTTAAAACACCAATGTGCAGGTTGTAATAAAAGTTCAGCATGTTTAACCATATCCCAAACAAAGTTTTGTTCACCTAAATCTTCTCTATCTACTAATCCATTTTTCCAATAAAACTTTTTAAAATAATGATAATGTTTTTTATATATTTCTGCAACATGTTTAAATTCATGAGATTTAAATTTATAAAAATTTCCACTAATAGGACAATCTTTCATCTTATCTTTTGCCCACCATCTTGGCATACTTGCAAATTGACCTTCTTTAATAGGAAAGTTGATAACACAACTAGGGTCATCATGCCAGAACATATCAATATCTACTACGATGGTTTCATCGTGTTTATCTGCATTTAACATCTCTGGGTCAAAGAAATAAGATTTAACCCAATGATTATGTCTTTTGATTTCTTCTTCTTTTAAATAATGATTAACAATTTGAACATCATTTGAAAAATCAACCATTGGTGTATCTGATAATAAGTGAAACTTTACATTTTCAACATTGTTATTTACAGGTTCAATTATGTCTTTAACTAATTTAGTTGTAGAATGACCTTTAAGTTCTTTACCATAACGAACCATACAGACATGTATCATGACTTGTCGTGTAGCCTCACAAAATAATCTGCATCTACTAAGACTAGGGGTTTAGTATTATTTCTTTTTAATACTACGATAGGTTCATACTTACCAGAGTTCTCTTTGGCCTGGTCATAAGACTTCCAAATATTAAGTGCCTCTTGATTTTTGCATTCTATAGAATAAGGAAACTTTTCCCTAGCCGCACGGGCCATGATGAGGTCTTCCCCACCTGCGCCCATACTTCTAGATTCTATATCTTCTTCATGTATATTAAGCTTTTCAATCAGTAAATCACGAAACCATTGTTGTAATCTACGACCCTTTGCTTTGGCCGATTGTGTTTTCATTCATCTTCATCCTCATATGCTGTTAATTCTTCATCAAAATCATGTTGAGTACCGCAAAATGGGCAGTACTCAATTATGTAGTAGTTTGAATCTAAAGTGTGTTTAATATCATATGTTGCTTCGCAGTCCTCACATAAGATATTTTTTTTCATTAGAATAAACTTTCTTGTACAAATTTATCATGGTTATGTTCTTCTACTGTACATGTACCTTCATCTGCGTCACAATTAACTTTAGAGTTTGGGTCTTCATAAGCAACACCCCAATCACCAGTTAATCCAGCGACTTCATACTCGGTCACTCTATTTTCAAAGAAGTTTGTATGGTCTGCGGCATTTAAAATCCACTCTAACCATGGTATCGGATTTTCTTTGACTTTAAAGTTTGTCTTTAATCCAAGTTGTAGTAATCGTCTGTCTGCGATATATCTTATATATGTCTTAACATCTTCTTTAGGTAGACCTTCTGGTTCACCCATTTTGTATGCTAATTCAATAAACGCATCTTCAAGTTCAACAACTTTTCTTGACATTTCATAGATTTCTTTCTTTAATTCATTGTCAACTAAAGAAGCATTTTCAGCACAGAATGCTCTGAATAAATGTGCAATACCTTCAACGTGCATTGATTCATCTCTTACTGACCACTCAACAATCTTACCAGAACCTTTCATCTTACCGAATCTTTGAAAGTTTAGTAACATAACAAACGATGCAAATAATGAGATACCTTCGTTCATAACTGATTTAGCAAGTGCAAGTGCCATTCCTCTTTTTGTACTTACATTTGAATTCATCATGAAATCAACCTTGTCAGCCATCTCTTGATACTCTAGGAATGCGTGAAACTCTTCGTCTGGTAAACCAAGTGTTTCATTTAATAATGCATATGCTCTTTGATGTATTCCTTCTCTTGATGCAAAAGAACCTAACATGTTTCTTATTTCATTGTTTTTAAACTTTGGTAAGAACTGGTCATAATAGTTTTGTCCAACAGCAACATCTGATTGTGTGAAAAGTCTAAGAACATGTGTTACAAATTCTTTTTCAATATCAGTCATCTTGCCGCCTTTCCAATCTGTTACATCTTCGGATAGGTCAACCTCATCTTCAATCCAATGAACTTTTTCATGTTTTTGAACAAAATCAACTGCCCAAGGATAATGGAAAGGTTTGTATGTTTCGTTAAACTTGTAAAGTCCACCACCTCTTTTTTTAAGAATCTTTTCTGAACTTTCAAGCAATTGTGCATAACCACCAATTCTTTCACCATTCACAAAAATTTGTGGAACAGACATAATACTACTTGCCTTGTTTCCTATCTTTTCCTCTACATTATTAACTCTTTGGAAAAATTCTAACTTTTCTTCTTCATTGATTAGCGAGTGTTCAGTAAACTCAATTCCGTGTTCATTAAACCAATTCTTTGCGTTTAGACAATAACCGCAAGTTGGCGTTGAATATATTTGTACATCCATTTCTTATTTCTCCTTTATGTTTATGCTTGACAAGCCAGACATTCTTCTTCTTCTTTTTTGATGTCTGAAAAATCACTTAATTTATCTAACTTCACTTTCGAAGCAATATTTTCTGCTCGATGTGAAACTTCCGTTCTTAAATAGTAAAGTCCTTTACAACCACTTTCCCATGCTCTCATGTGTGCTGACTGTACATACTTCTTCGATGCTCCTGCTGGAAAAAACAAATTTAATGATTGACCTTGGTCTAAGTAAGCTTGTCTTTGTCCACCAAGTTCAACCAATCTCATTTGGTCTAACTCAACAGCAGTTTTGAATACTTCTTTAGTTTCGTCATCTAAAAAATCAAGATGATGTACAGAACCTGCATTGGTAACAATACCTGTCCAAACTTCAGCGTTATTCATTTTGTGTTTTTCAAGTATCTGTTCAAGATACTTATTTTTCATTAAATGCGAACCTGCTCTAGTTCTATGTGTGTATGCATTTGCTTTATTAGGTTCAATAGATGGTGATGTTCCTACTATCATTGAACTATTAGCATTAGGTGCAATTGCAAGACAATGAGCATTTCGTCTTCCGGTGCCTTCCATATCTGGTGCAACACCCTTTTCTTTTCCTAAGAGTACAGTTTGTTCGTCTGCTTCTTTTCTTATCCAAGAAAATATTTCTTTATTAATATGTCCTGATTTTTCAAATGGTATCATATGTTTTTGTAAATAGGAATGATAGCCCATAGCACCAAGTCCAAGACTTCTTTCTTGTGTTGCAGAAAATTTTGCTCTTGATAAATCATCTGGTGCATTATCTATAAAGAATTGTAATACATTATCTAAAAATGTAATAAGGTCTTTTACAATATTTGAATCTTTATAATCATCGTACTTTTCTAAGTTAAGAGATGATAAACAACAAACTGCTGTTCTATCTTCACTAGTAGGTAAATGAATTTCGTTGCATAGATTTGAACCATGAATCTTTAGTCCTTTATCTTTTAGTGCCTTTGGCATTTTATCATTTGCAGTATCAATGAAGTTGACATAAGGTTCGCCTGTTCTAAATCTTGTTTCTAAAATTTGTTCCCATAACTTTCTTGCCTTAACAACTTCTCTAACAGTACCATCATGTGGGTCAATAAGTTCCCAATCTAAACCTTGTTTAACTGCATCCATAAATTTATTTGTAACATTAACTGCATTATGTAAGTTTAGACACTTACGACCAATGTCACCAGTTGGAATACGAATTGTTAAGAACTCTGCAATGTCTGGGTGTGATACATCTAAGTAAGCCGCATAACTTCCTTTTCTAGTTCTACCTTGACGATACGCTAGCATATCTGCATCTACTGTATGCATAAATGGTAATGGGCCTGGTGCAACATCTGATACAGAACGAACGCCTGACCAATGTCCACCAACTCCACCACCTTTAACAGACAACCATCTAAGTTCTGATGTGTGAGAAATTAATCCTTCTAATGTATCTGGTACATAAGTTAAAAAACAAGAAATGGGTAATGCCTTTGGTTTTTTGTTTGGAAGAGGTGCATTTGATAAAACTGGCGATGCAAACATAAACCAACCTTTGGATGCGTAATCGTAAATTCTTTGTGCAAGTTCTCTGTCACCATAACAGTAGGCGTTTGATGCTCTTGCTAGTGCGTATTGTGGAGAAGGTTCATCATCTAAACAATAATAATCTTTTAAAAGTTTCTGTGCTTGGTCTGAAAAGTTTTGGTCTCTGTCGGTGTCGATTTTGATGTTACAATATTGTTTTTTCATTTTTCCCTCTTCTGTGCGATGTCAACGCTTGTATATATAAGATTCCTTTTTTATACTCATCATCGTTAGTTTCTTTCAATAATTCATTTCGTATCAAGTCATTAGGTATATAAATCATGTCTTCTTTGTTCGGTAAATTCTTTATCGATAAAGATGCTGGACTATATACAGGTTCATAATTAACTCTAAAATCTTTATAGTATTCTTCTATTTCTTTCAAGTCAAATGCATTTAGTACACTCACAGTACAATTAATCATCATAACATTGTCTTTCATAATCTCTAAGTTTTTTTCAAACTCTTTTACATCTATGGGATATCTAATAAATTCAAGTTTATCACCAAAGTGGTCACAAGAAACAATAAGTTTTAGTTTCTTAAATTTTCTATCAAGTTCTTTTAATGACCATTTTTTATATTCTATTTGTGTCAAGTTAGAACATATTTCTATTTCAATCTTTTGTGCATCGTGCCAGACTATCTTATCTAAGAACTGCCACATTCTATCTAGTAAAACAGGCTCTCCACCAAATATTTTAATCTTTTTTACTTTGTCAAGATTTTCTAAAATATTTTGATTAAATTTATCAATCTCTGTTGATGATACATTTGTCACCCATTCTCTTTCAAACTCTGCAAGACCTAAATCATTCCATGTATCTACTAAGTTTGCAGCTTTTAATTCTTGTCTTCTTGTCGATGAATCATAAGGACGACACATATAACATCCAAGATTACAACGACTACCAAAATTTTTTAACTTTGTAATAACATTGTTAACTTCTATATTATTTTCTGTGATATTATTAAAATGAGTTCTATGACTAGAACCTGTTCGTTTTTCACTTTCATAACATCCTTCACAACCTTGTATCTTTTTACCTGATAACATATCATTACGAATTTCTTCCATTGCATCTGATAAAAAATAGTCAAATGGTAGTGTGTTTGTTGTATTCATGTGAGATATTGTTTTATTAATATCTGCATGACAACACAATCTATAACGATTTGCATTATCAGAATAAATTTCATCAAAGGCCTTTACACAATAAGTCAAACTTTTTTCCATTGCAATAATTTAGTTTTTGCCAATAAACCATTAAAGGTATTTTGAGCAATAATATCCTTAATATCTCTTTCAGTTTTTCCTGAAAGAATCATTTCGTTTATATCTTTTTCTTTTACATACTCTGGCCAAATAACAACATCAAATTTTTCATCAATGTAATTTGTAATCTGATTAACAACTTCTACATTACGAGGTTCATTGTCTGGTATTAGTACAACATTGTCTCTGTAAACTCTTAGGTCAGATTGAGCAGTCGCAATACAATTATCAACAAAAAGGCTATCAATAGGGCCTTCCACAACACAAACTTTTCTATTCCAATCTGCTCTATCAGCTCCAAATATTTTTTCTTGATTTTCGTCCAATTTGATTGTGATGTATTTAGGATTTTCATTTCCGAATGCCCTTCCTTGCAAAGCAAATAATTGATTTTTTTCATTAAAAAAAGGTATCACTAATCTAGGATGGTCACCAACTAAACTAGGATACTTATTATCACTAATTGTATTTACAAACTTATAAAACTGTGGGGCAAAATATAAAAGATAATGTTTATCAGACGGTATCTTTCTATCTTCAATAAATTTTTTGACAGGATGTTCAGGGTTTAGTTGTGAAACTTTTTTCAAACTGCGTAATCTAGAATTAGATTCCATTAACAGTTTCCTCACATTTGTGGATAACTTTTCTTCATCAATTCTTTCACCTCTGGCAATATCTTTTGGTATCTCTGCACGATAGGCCTCTGTACAAAATTCACTATATAACTTCTCATCTACATGTTTAATAAGTTTAGGAACATTTGTACCCACACCACAGTTATGACATTTGTAAATAAGAGTATTAGTCTTTTCAAAGACATAACCTCTTGCCTTGTTCTTGTGTTTTTGTGAATCACCACAATATGGACATCGAAAATTAAAGAGATTGTTACTCTTTTTCTTAAACTGTCCTAATTGTGAAGATAACAAAAGCAGGTACTTTTGTTGTAGATACATATCCATGATGAAACTATACCACACTTAGGTGGGATTGTCAATTAATTTCTTTGACTTTTCTTATACTTTTTAATTTTTTTTCGTACGTAACTTTAGGCACTTGGTGCGTCAAACCGTCAACTATCTTGTGAGCAACTTTAATCGCTTCTTCTTCTGATTCAGCACTAACTTCTAGATGTCTCACATGTATTTTGTGAGTTTGTACTTTATACTTCGTCATTTCCTCAATTCTAGAAGGTTAATAAGTGATTGTCAAGAGATACTTATGCCAATATTCATTAATTTGTGTATAACAAATCCAGCTACTATTGAACCACCTATAAGTAACCATCTAAACTTATCCAATACTGCTACACGCCCGAAAATATCGGATTTAAGGCCGTTTAGCGCCTGTGTTTGTTCAAGATGTTGTTCAGACATCAATTGAGTAAGTTGTTTGTTATTACTAGTAATACGGTCGTGAATTTCCTTGATTTCATTGGAAAACTCTGCTCTTCGAGTTTCAACGAGTGATTGTGAATTTATGATTGCTTCTTCTTGAGATGTGAGTTTTTCTTCATGAACTGCGAGCATTCTATTAATAGAGTTAGATACATTAGATATCTTATCTATTGCATTATCTATACGACTGTGAATAAGTTTCATTTCTGAAACATCTCTTTTCAGCATTTCAATATCTAATTTGTATTGGTCGTCAGACATTTATAGTTCCTCTCATCGAAGTATATTTATATTATTCTGTTTCCGTAATTTCTTCAGATTCGTAGTAGTCTTTGTATTGGTCAAGTATCTTATTTGTTAAATATAATTGATTACGAATAATTGCAAAATTCTTAGCTAACATTTCATAGTCTATATCTGTTATGCCAAATAGAACTGGGTCAATACCATCCTTTTCAAGTTTTGCGAAAAGTTCTTCAGATGTTTCACTTGTCATGACATGCCACTCTATTCTTTCAAGAACTAAAGGTTTAGGACTTTCCAAGTTAAGTTTTGCTCTTGGTACTTCCTCTTTAAATATCTCTAATTTTTTAACCGAACTACAACTAGTAAGAAATGTAATTAGGATTAGCGATACTAGGACACTCTGTATTAATTTCAGATTTCTTTGTAGCATTTATTTCACTTTCTGTTAATGGCGAACCACTAGCAATTTCAATACAACGAGTTGCTCTATCACTAGCGCTGTTCGTAATTCTCTGAATTGATTTTGTTCTTTCAATTGCAAGTTTACCAAAATCTCTGTTCTTTTTATTAAATCTTTTATCTAAGTCTGTTAAATCTTTTTTTAGTGTGTCAATAAGAATTGTCATTTCCTTATTGGCATTTAGAATCTGTTCAAAGTCTTTTTGTTGATTTTCGATTAACTGTTTTTGGTCAGTAATCGCATCTTCCAACTTAATGGCATTTGCTTTTAATATTTCGTTATCACTTCTTAATTTCATAACATAGAAGCCAGCACCTATTAAAGCACTGGCGACTATACCAATTAAAAATAATCTAATGCCTACCAATTAATTAGTCTTTCTTAATTATGGATAGAGCTCCCCAAACTACAGCTGCGTATGCTAGTATGTTTACGAAAGGGCCTCCAAGTATTATTAACATGCCTAAGGCAATCAGACTTGCACCTGACCAACTTGACATTTCTTTTATTCTTCCTTTTATCCAATTCATAAGATTCTCCTTATAATGGTTGTTATATCTTGGCACCGTTTTTTCGATGTTTATTCCAAGCCATGAATCCACCTAGTCTTAAAGACCAATATGCTAGATAGTTCATTAAGAAGAAACCATTTACTTCGATGTTTATATCTCTAAAGATTTGGTCTGCTCTTTTTTGAGATAACTTACCCATGGTATCCTTCTTATTACTTCTTAATAAGGTTTCATACTTGTACGCATAATCGTGTACAAGACCACCTATTAACAGCACCCCGACTGGTGATAAAAACATATGCAAGAATTTTGGAATACTTGCACCATCGAACTTAAAACCTGCTGGTATGATAAACTTTTTTCCTTCTACTGAAAATGAAAAATCTGTTGTGATTTCCCAATGTCTTACTCCTAGAAGCCACATTTTAATCATTGCAAAAAAACCTTTGCCTTTTGTAGCAATTCTGATTGGTTTCATATGTGGGTAATCTGTGTATTTAAAATTGACACGACCATCTGTCTTTTTCTTGTCGAAAAGATTGATGATAAAACCTACAATAATTAATGTGATTAATACTGTCCACATCCAAAATTTAGTTGCCAATGCTTTTACTGTTAGCAAATATTCATTCGCTAGTAATAAATCTATTATTTCCATTTTAATCTCCCTTAGCTCTTTTTAATTGTGTAGGTGTTGGAGCTCCCTTGTCACCCTTCTTCCTCATCTTTTCACCAGAACCTTGTTTGATTCTTTGTCGTTTTTTATGTATATTCGCCCACAAACTTTCATTTCTGAACTGTTCAAAACTCATCTTTGGGCCCTTCGTCTTAAAGTCCTTTTTTCTCATTACTGTTTTTGCAATAAGGTCAAGTTCTTGTCCGTCTAATTTTAGTGCAAAGGGCATATTGATATCTGTTTGCATATCATTGATAACTGCTTCTGCATCTGGGCCTAACTTAGCAATCTTCTTACCATACTTTTTATAGGATTGTTTGAAAAGTCTTGTAAGTTCTGCTGGGGTAATTTGTTTTTGATTTCTTGCATCGTTCACTCTGTCCATAAAATGTTTTGTAAATTCTACATCTATATTTAATGATGCAAATAATCTATCTGCGTATTTTTCTAATTGGTTGATATCTGATTGAGTAACTTTCTTTTCTTTTGATGCATTTAAATCAGCAATAGGTTCATACAGTCCATATGCTTGACTTCTACCTGAAGGCTCATAAGCCAGACCATACTCTTTAAGTGTTAGGGGCATATTATCTTTTGTTGGCTATAGAATATACAGCATTAGATATTTTTAGAAAGTCTTTTTTAGTACTGTTTACCATGTTTTCAATTTTCTTTTTATTTGATGTATTTACTTTATCATATACTTGGGTAATTGTACTTGCAGTCATTAAGTCAACTCTCATTGTGCCGTCTTTAAATTTGATTGATTTGTTTTGTTTCTTTTTAACTATGTCTTTTAACATTTTGATGTTATCTTCGACCATATATAATGCTCGTTCAAAATTATCTGATTTTGATAAAACACTTTCTTTCAATTTACTTCTTCGTTCACGCATCTTTGCTAACTTTTCAGCATGTGTTCTATATTCTTTTGTTCTTGCGTCTATTAATCTTTTTTTCTTTTTTACTGGTACAACTGAACTATCATCACCTGTTCCAGCAACAGCAGTACCCGTTGCGTTTGTTGGTGCGTCTTCATCCACTGGTCTACCCGAGAAAGGTGTTACTTCTATAAACTTACGCATTTTCTAAATCCTCCAAACTAACATAGATTTTTTCTTGTGACTTTTCGTGTACTACTGAAAAAATCTCTAATCCTAATACTGTATCGACAGGTGCTTCATCGTCAAATGCAATAACGATATCACCCTTCTTAGCAGTTAATTCCTCTTCTTGTTTATTTAGTATATCTTGTTTTAAACGATATCGTCCTTTTGGTAATTGTTCACCAAATCCAATGATTTCTTCTGATATTTCGTCATCAAAGTCAACATTATTTTCTTTAAGATACTTAATAAACTCTTTTTCAAACATATCTGGGTCTGATACTTCCTCTTTAAATGTATCTTTTAATAGGAATAATGCAGCCGCATATGTTCCGACTTTTGTTTTCAAACCCGGTATTTTCATAAAAATCTTTTTAATATTGAAAACTAATTTGTGAAGTATTGTGTATGAACTTTGTAATTCGGATGTTGATAATTCAACGGCTGGTTTTGAAGATTTAGGTTGTAAAACTCTATTACCATCTTTATCGATGACACCTAACTTATACGCAGGCATCTTTTCAAATGGTGTTGTAAGTAACTTAATAAATCTATAAGTTACAAATAAATCTACTGCTCTACCCATTATATTCCCCTTAAAATTTCCAAAGCATGTTCATCATGTTGAACATCTGTTAATTCGTGTTTCTCAATCATATTTAAATAAACTAGGAAAGATTTCATCACACCCCAATGTTGTTTCTCTACTTTAAACAAGAGTAAAGTAACCGCGGCAGTTGAGGTAAATACATTGTTAATTATTATAAAGTGATTAAGTAACAAGCGTTCTCTTAATTCGCCTGTTTCAAAATACTTTTTGAACAATCTTTTAATATATTTAAACCTATTCAAATCATCATGAAACTCTAACTCACCCTCACATTGTGGGTTGTTATAGTTCTTTATCGCAAACATAATGACATTTTCGGAAGTAATCTTCTCGAACATGTTTTACTATTCTATTTTTGCGAAAATCTTATAACAATTTGCCTCTGTCATTTCATAACTAAGTTTAAGTGATAATCCACCTTCCACTTGACTAGAAATACCATCATCGTTTAGAAACTCATCATGAGGTGTGTTTTCATCTTTTCCGAATCTTCCACCAAACAATGACAAAGGTAGTGAGTATGAACCTGTGTTGCCTTCAAACATAGGTACTTCACCGAATTGTAATCCAACTCTCATCAATTTGCTTCTTAACATTGATATCGCATCTTCAACAATTTTAGTTTGTTCGTTTACGATAGCACCAACAAATGCATTTAATCTTTGTATTACTACTGGGTTTGCAAGTGCAGCTGGATTAATTTGATTGTCCATTTGGAACCCTTGATGTTGTGTACCAACGCCTGCAGCTTCATCGATGTATTTTTTAAAATTTTTCATTTTGCTCTTTCCTAACTTTTTTTAAGAGTGGGGAAATAAATCCCCACCCATAAAAGTATATATTAGTTAGCGATATCCACTAAGCCACTATCACTGGCCATTGCCACTGTTGATAGAACTGCCCAAGCAGCACCTGTCCACAACAAGGTTGCTGTATCACCATCGTCTGCGAAGTTGATGTCTGCATAACCTAATCTTGTTGCAGGTGTCAGAACAGATGTACCACCATCAGTATCGTGTACGATGATTTTTATTTGTCCAACTACTGTACCGTTAGCAAGTGTTGTTGCGTTAGAACCTGCTGTTTGTAACAGAGTTAATGCTGTTGAAACAGAGATTGCTGTTTGTGAACCATCAGAAATATCTTCTACTGAATTTGAAAATCCAATAAATGATGGTAAGTTGTTAATGAAGTTTGCTACTGAAACTTTTTTGTTAATTGGTGTACCTGAAGGGTCATCAATTACATGTAGTAAATCAGCAGAAGCAATACCTGTTGAAAGGTCTGTTAATGCTGTAATTTTCTTATCGGCCATTACCGTCTCCTTAATTTATACCTCTTTTGAGGAATTTTACTTATAGCATACACTATAATCACATTGGTGCTTCAGCGTCATCCTTTTCTTGATTCGTTTCATACTTATCATCAGGTGCATCAGGAAGTGTTCCCATATCACCAGGGTTGTCGCTCGAGGCCTTTTCATTATTAATTTCTGTAAGAAACATTTGACATTGTTGAGCCGCACCTTGAAATGCGTTCAATTGAGCAATTGCTTCTAATTTCTTTTTTTCAAGGTCTTGAATACTTGCAGATAGTTTTTGCATATCTGTTTGTAGTGTATCAAGTCTTGCTTTTATTTTGTCTGTTTCCAAACTCATGATTATCACTCCTTAATAATAATATGTGTGAATAATTAGGGGCTCAAAAAGAGCCCCCAAAAAAGTATTAATTACTCTTAGTCAGCGAATGCTGGTGCTGTGTCAGATGCCACAAAACCAGATAGTTGCCATGTAGTAGTTGATGTACCAAGACATGTAATATCGTGTGCTTGTGCAATTGCTAAAGTTAGTGTCTCATTTGAATCTTGGTCACTAAAAATAACTGCTGATGTTTGACCAGTTTGGTTTGTATCGTGGTGTACTAATTGTCCTTTAAAGAAAATTGAGTTACCAGCGCCTGAAGCGATAATCACAGAATGACCATCAGCCGCAGCTAAACCTGTAGGACCAATAAATCTAAATTCCATTCCAACTTTTGGTGTTGGTAATGTATATGTTCTATTAGCACTTACGTTTGGTGTAATACAAATTCTTCCAGCGTGTAGCGCTTCTGTTAAAGTTACGTTACTGTCTGCAAGTGTTACTGGTGTTGAAAGTGCGTTGAAAAAATCTCCAACTGTTTCTTTTTTGTTAATCGGTGTTCCTGACGGGTCATCGATTATGTGCAATAAATCTTCTCTCGCTGAAGCAGCTGCTAGTGAAGTTAATGCCGTGATTTTTAAATCAGCCATTTAAGGTCTCCTTTTATGTTAACCACCATATTATTGGTGGGATTCTACTGTAAGAAATCAGGTTGCCCCTATCTTACATCACGGAGCCTTTTTTAGGGGCCCCATATGTATTAATACAACGGAATAATCCGTAGTAAACTTATTTATACGCCTTATGAGGCAGCCACATCTACACCTCTTAGGATGTTTGCAGTACCTGATGAAGAACCAGAAGCAAGGAATGTTGCAGAATCACTTAATGATGTCTCAACAACCAGTGCGTCTCCATTGATTACTTCGGCGTTTCTACCGTCACTATTGTCATCGGCAGCGTTACCAGATTCTTGTACCAATTGGAAAGTATGTCCGTCTTGGTTAGAGATACCTGCTAAGTCAGTAGTTGCTTCCTCTAATGTGAAACCTACTGATTCATCGGCACCAGTTCTAGTAATTGTCATAATATCGCTTCTTGTAGCAAATGCTGGACCTGCTACTCCAAAACCTAGAGCATCTACAATAATTTCTTCACCACCGTTAGTGTTGAATATTAAATCAACATTATCTGCGATTGTAATTGCTTCACTTAATGTTACAGATGTTGAACCATTAGTTGCAGTTACAGTTAAGTCATTGTTTGTAGAAATTGCAGTATTGCCATCAGTATCATTAATTGCAAGAGTTGATGTATCTTTTACAGTTACAACATCGCCTACTGCGATTGTACCAGAGTTGTTATCTAATACTAATGCTGTTGTTGCAGTTGTGATTGCACCGTTAACTTTTGCAGATTTACCAGCACTACCTTCAGCAAGTAATTTTCCACCAAATGAAGTTCCGTTTTCTAAACGTAAACTCAATGCTGAAGAACCATCTTCCTCGTCTAATGTTGCTGAACCATCAAAGTTAATACCTGTTACAATACCTGAATCTCCTACGCCTTCGCCATTGAAAGCAAGGTGAGCTGCAGCTGCATTAGTTTGAGCTGTTCCTCTGAATACTAATTGGTTTGAACCTGAACCAGAAAAGTACATACAAGCCATTGTACTATCTTCTACCATGTCTGTTTTACCAACTCTTGATAGTAAGATATATGCTTTGTTTGTAATTGTTTGGTTGGCACTCCAAGCAGCTGATGTTACATCTACTGCTTCGTCAAATGTTACTGTGATATCAAATGTACCAGTATCAGCGACAGTTGCGTCAGTCCAATTTATACCTATGATTGATGCAGAACCAAATGCCTCTGCTAAATTTTTTACACAAACCAGTATTTCTGGTTGTGCATCTTTATTGTCGTTACCACTAGCAGCGAGACCAGGTGTTAAACCCCAGCCGCCTTTAACCGCAATGGCGTGTTCTTTGGCACCAGACGAACCCGCTGCATTCTTGTCATCAGGCAAGAATTTAGGTTTTTCGGCTGTTGTTACTCCCCATAATCCCATGTTAGTCTCCTTTATGTGATTTTATAAAATCTTTTAACATTATTTATACTATTTAAACCCTTGTCTTTTGAGTTCAGATAGAGTTTTCGCAGTATTTACATGTAATATTCCTATACCACCCGCTGATTCCCATTCTATTATATTCTTTTTATAGTCATCGATTAGAATATTTGGTCTATCATTCGTAACTGCGAATCTTTTCTTTTGGTCACGCAACACTAAATTAGTGTCTTTTCGTTTAATATTAGTAAGTTTCTGTAACCACTGCAACTTACCTTTTTTAGAGTTAGCCGCCATTTTATCAGAATATGCAGATAAAATCTTAGGATTATATCTTGCGATAAACTGATATAATTTCTTTCCACCAGACATCCACTCTAAATCAGCCCAGTACTTTGAACCACCTGCGATAATCTTATCCCAACGGGTATCTCTATCAGCAGTTACAAATAAACCATTGACAGCCTTATTCGCACCTCTTATAAAATCACACAGAACTCCGTCCATGTCACAATATATTTGTGGCAAATCCTCTGTACTTGTCCTTTGTACTTCGACAAGTGAAATCATCTTAAACCTTTGGATTAACTTCTACTTTGGTTTCTTTCTTACCAGTCATAGTTTTTTCTTGTTTATCTTTTGGTTTTTCGCCTTTTTCTTTTTTGGAAATTGCAATTGCAGCCTGTTGTGCTGGATTCATTGCTTCTTTTTGATTTTCCCAAACTTGTTTAAGAGCCTCTTTCATAGATAAGTGTTTACTTTCCCAAGCGTCAGCCATTTGCTTTAAAGCATTAGTTTCTTCATTCTTTATTGCTTTAGAGATTGCTTTACGTCTTTTATGTAAATACTTATCAGTAGAATCTGTATCACCATCATTATCGATATCTTTATCTTTTCTGTCAGCGAACTTTTTCTTTACTGCCTTAGGTTGAACTGCGTCCATACCTTCACCATCGTCAGACTTATCATTCTTATTAGTCTCTTTAACATTTGGCTTTTCGTGTGAGTAACCCATTTTCTTCATTCTTAGGTGGTCATCCATAACTTTCGCCATAGTACCTTTACCTGTTTTTGGGTCATACATCATATGAGGTTTGAAATCATCTTTTTCTTCATTGTAATTTTTATATGATTCTGTTTCGTATTGTTTACCGTTAACTGCAAAGAATTTTTTACCATTCTCTCTTGCAGCCATTAGTTCTTTTGTAAATTTGTTGCCTTCTTTTGCAACTGTTTCACCGAAAATCTGTTTGATTTTATTCTCAAGACCTTCAGAGTTTCTATTAAAATAAGTCATTTATTTCTCCTTTAATGCCTTAAGTAAATCTTTATAGGACTTTCCAGCAGCCTTTTGAAATTTTTCTTTTTCTGCTGGTCTTTTAATCATATTATACTTATTACTTACTGCTCGTGCGATATCTAATGGTACCTTTTGTTTCTTTCCGTCTTCGAATTCTACTTTAAAGTTACCTTTCAAATCAACAGACTTTCTCATTTGCATAATGATATGCTTGTTAGCACTTTCATCATCATGTATTTCACCACTATCTGGGTCATATCTTTTCTTTGAAGGTGTTACTCCATATCGTGATTTTCTTCCCTCTTCTACTGGTGTAGTAATATAGTCTCTTAATTTGTTCATCGAGTTACTTGCAACAGCAAGTTTATTTGTCCACCATGTGTCTAAATTTTCATCACTTCTTGATGAAAGAGATTGTTCTATTTGACTAGCATCTTCACTAATTGTTTTACACATTCTTATTGAACTTGGAACATCCATGTGTCCGTCTTCTTTTATTGATTTT